>Ga0316209_1002056_pt1 | contig 17551 bp, 15 predicted proteins | sample 6monopyrite_MG_FD_204945 | JGI IMG/M metagenome (GOLD analysis project Ga0316209, IMG submission 204945) | Microbial mat bacterial communities from mineral coupon in-situ incubated in ocean water Damariscotta River, Maine, United States -... | ecosystem: Environmental > Aquatic > Marine >...
GTGAATACGCACGCCTTGTCGGGATCGTGATCGGCCCGCTTGCGATTGTTGCGGCGGCGCTCGTGCGAACTCAGGGCACAGCGATTCTTTCGCCGAGCGGGGAGGGTGCGCTGGCTTTCTGTGTCGCCGTTCCGGTGCTTTGGATCTGGAAGCTCGCTCTCGCGGATGTCTACAAGCGGCCGGAGACGAGGCTCGTATCGGCGCTGGGCGCGCGGACATGGTTGGTCGGGTCGCTGGTCCTGGCGGCGATGATTCTCTTCGCCTGGCACGACTGGGCGGCATTGCTCCCCCTGCTGTGGCTCGGCTTGCTGGGCCTCGACCACTTTGCGGACCGACGCAGGCCCCCGATGCTCGCGGAGACGGCGATCTGGTCCCGGCGTGGCTTCGTGTCGGTGGGATCGACTCTGGCTCTGGTCGGCCTCGCCGTCGTGACTTGGGGCGTCGCGTGAGGGGATTGTTTTGCGCGTAGCGTGCTTTGCCTTCGCGGCGCTCTTTCTGCTCGGCGCCGTCGTGCAATGGAATGATCCGGATCCGGCGCTTTGGATGCTTGCGTACACGGTCGCAGCCGCACTCTCGCTTGCGGCGGGCAGCGGGCGGGTGCTCTTTGTGGGGCATCTCGGGGCGGCGATCGTCTTCGGGGTCGCGTTTGCATCGATCGCGTCGACCCTCATCGGAGCGCCGGCTGAGGCATTTACTTCATTCGAGATGCAGGCGGCAGCCCATGAGGCACCGCGGGAAGCTGCGGGACTTGCATTGCTCGCGGTGTGGAACGGCGTGCTTGCGTTGCGCGCGCGTCGACTCGGGGACGCCGTCGATCGTGAGTCGGCGTCATCGCGCGGGTCTTATTAGGCCGACGGCGCGGGTTTCGGTTTCATCGAGACCGGGTAGTCCCAGGTCGGATAGTCGCCCGCCGGGATCACGTCGAGCTCGGCTCGGACGTCCTCGAGAGGCATTCGAAGCAAGCGCTCCCAATCCGCCGACATCAGGAACTGCGCGCGCTTTCCGCGGCGTCGGCCGCCGATCCAGGTTCGGACTAAATCGAATCGGCCGGTTCGCAGGACGATCACGATGATCTGGAAGAAGGCGCTGATCGTCATGGCTCGATAGCCGACTTGCTTCGATTGAAGGGCGACGATGCCGAGTTCGCCGGCCATGTCGGTTCCGTAGCCGGTGACGACATGCCAGACGTCGTGCAGATCGCGGTAGCGGTCGTGTAGATAGGCAACCTCTGGCGTCGACTCGGGCAGGAGCCCGTCGGTCTCCGCGCGTGCGCTCCGGACTTCCTCCGCGAGGCGCTCGGGATAGAGCCCTTTCTCCTCCGCGAACCGACAATACAGGCGGCCAAGACTGCCTTCTGGAAACGTCCGAAGCGTGTCGCGGTCCGAAATAATGGGCAGGATCTCGTGGCGCTCAGCGAGATAGCGGCACCCCAACTCGCTCGCGGTCATCCGCGAAACCATCGTCTTGTCCCCACGTCCGAGCAGGAGCCCGATGGCGTCGAGGCTATGGACTGCGGGACCCACGGCCTCTGGATCGAGTCGCTGTAGGCGCATCTTTTCGATCGTATTCGACAAGCGGCTGAACATGAGGCCTCCCCAGGGACTGAGACCAGAATAGACAGGGCGTTTGCGCCTGTCTAACCTGAAAGAGCCTGCGAACCCCTGCGCCGCTCCCGTGCGCGAATCGAGGTCTCCGATGACGAGCAAGAATCTCCCGGAAGAAGGCAGCACGAGCCACGCCCGGCCCGAGTCTGTCGCTGAGAAAGAGGAGTTTTCCTCCGGTGGCAACCGCCACCTGATCATCCTGCGCGGGCCGATCGGACTCGCGATCGACACCTTTGTCCTCTGGCTGACCGGCTATTCGCTGATGACGAAGCAATACACCTACGCGAACGGCGCACCCTACCAGGCGACGCTTCTCCTCTATACGAAGGGCGCGAAGACGGGAAAGCAGCGTCGCTGCGGCTTGCCCTACTTCATGGTCGACGGTCAGTATGTCGTGCGCGGCAGCAACGGCGGTGGTCCGACGGATCCCCATTGGTGCCATAACGTGAGGGCGAGCTCAGACGCAAAGATTCGTGTGAAGGGGCGAACCAAGATCGTCCATGCCCACGTCGCTCAGGGCGAGGAACGCGAAGTCCTCTTCAAGAAGCTGAATGAGATGAGCAAGTCGACGGAGCAATATCAAGCGATGTGCGCGCCCCGCGAGCTTCCTCTCGTCGTCTTGCGCGAAGTCTAGGCTCGCCGGGTGAGCGTCTATATCGACGTCTGGCACAGGACGTATCCGACGACGCCTGAGAATCACGCGCGCTTTCTCGACTACTATCGTGAGTTCGTCGTCGAGCCGCCGTCGGAATTCTTCGAGGTCGTTGCGGGCTTCCGTTACCTCGATGGGCCGACGAACGAGGATTTCGCGCTCTACCGTTATGCGTCGATGGCCGCGATCGAAGAGTCGATGATGAGCTTCGGCGCGGACTCGCGCTTCGTCGATGCGACGGAAGCGCTCTTCTCCGAGATCGACATCGAAGAGACCCGGGGCATCGCACTCCACGCTCCCTACGCCCCGGAGTCGCGGCTCGACGAGGCGTTGGCCGACGCGCAGGATTCTTCGGGCCATCGCTATGTGCGGATCCAGCGGACCTGCGGCGGGACCTCCCGCGTCCCAGCCTTCGCAGCACTTGAGCGCATGCGGAACGAGGTCGAGAAGGCGGGGAGTGCACGCCTGATCATTGGCTTTCACTACATCGTGGGGCCGGTGATGGATCTCGTGGAGATCTGGCGGATGCCCGGGGCCGAGGCCGGATGGCCCGATGACGCGGTTGGCGCTTCTCTCACGGCCGAGGTAGCCGAACTCGCTCCGGCCCGAGAGCGCCGTCGACTCGTCCCCACGGCGTTCTCGAAGCTGCGCTGAGCCGAGGTGATTTGCCGGTGATTTGCCGGAAACAGGGTCCGAAGAGCTGGGCTTGAACCCCGTCCTACGGTGTTAGACTGAGAAGCCCGATTGCGGCCGGATCGCCGCGGAGACCTTCGCATGTACGACCTCGTAATTTTGAACGGCCGAATCTTCGACGGAACCGGTGACGCCGCCTTTGAGGGCGATCTCGCGATCGAGGGAGATCGGATCGCCGCGGTCGGCCAGCTCGATGAGACCCAGATCGGGGAGTCGACGGAGCGGATCGATGCGCGTGGACTCATCGTGACCCCAGGCTTTGTGGATGCGCATACGCATTACGACGGTCAGGTGACATGGGACCCCTTCATTTCGCCTTCGACCTATCATGGCGTGACGACGATCGTGACCGGGAATTGTGGCGTGGGGTTTGCGCCCTGCCGCGAAGACCAGCGCGATTGGTTGATTGGATTGATGGAAGGCGTCGAAGATATTCCCGGGACCGCGCTGCACGCGGGGATCAAGTGGGACTGGGAGAGCTTTCCGGAATACCTGGACGCGCTCGAGAAGTCCCCGCTCGCGATCGATGTGGGGACCCAGGTTCCGCACGGCGCGGTCCGCGCGTTCGTGATGGGTGCGCGGGGTCCCGCACACGAAGTCGCGACGCCGGATGAAATCGCCGCAATGAAGGACGTTGTGCAAGAGGCGATCGAAGCAGGTGCCCTCGGCTTCAGCACATCGCGGACGGAGAAGCATCGCGACGTGGACGGCGTCGTCACGCCCACGATCACGGCCCACGAGGACGAACTCGTCGGGATCGCCGCAGCGTTGAAAGACGCAGGAAAAGGCGTGCTGCAGGGCATCTCGGACTTCTATCACTTTGAGGAAGAGTTCAAGATGTTCCGCCGGATGGCGGAGTCCTCGGGGAGACCTTGTTCGATCACTGTCGAGCAGCAGGACGCACGGCCGGATTGGTGGCGTCAGCTCCTCGATGCGGTGACGGAAGCGCAGAACGATGGACTCGAAATTCGTGGACAGGTTCCGCCCCGCGCGACGGGGGTGTTGCTCGGCCTAACAGCCACGCTCAACCCCTTCTCGTTCTGCACGAGCTTCCGGGATGCGATCTTCGACGTGGAAGCCTTTGAGGCCTATCCGCTCGCCAAGCGTGTCGAGAACCTGCGTGATCCCGAAACCCGCGCGCGCATTCTCGCCGAAGTCGAGCACGCGGAAGCTTCGAACGATCTCATCGCCGAGATCATCGGAAGCTTCCATAAGATGTTCCCCATGACGGACCCGGTCGACTACGAGCCGGCGCCGGAAGACTCGGTTGAAGGCATCGCGAATCGCGAGGGACGGACACCACAGGAAGTCGTCTACGACCTGCTGCTCGAACAAGACGGGGAGGCGTTGCTCTATCACCCGCTCTTCAACTACCTCCCCGGTAATCTCGACTACGTGGCGGAGATGCTCGAGCACCCGCATACGACGTTCGGACTCTCGGACGGGGGCGCACATTGCGGCGTGCTCTGCGATGCGAGCTTCCCGACGACGCTGATTCAGCATTGGGGGCGCGATCGCACCCGGGGCAAGAAGCTGCCGCTTGAGCGGCTGGTCTCGATGCAGACGCGGGAAACGGCGGCGTTGGTCGGGCTCAACGATCGCGGCGTGCTCAAGCCGGGCTACAAGGCCGATGTGAACGTGATCGACTTCGATCATCTGGCGCTCCATCCGCCGACGGTGGTGTACGACCTTCCCGCGGACGGGCGTCGACTCGTCCAGCGGGCGACGGGTTACCGCGAGACGATCGTTTCCGGCAAGGTGGCCTTCCGCGAAGGGGAGCCGACCGGGGAACTTGGCGGTCGCTTGATCCGAGGAAGTCAGTCGGCCCCCGCGGCGAGCTGAAGCAACCACCCCGTACGCAGCCCCATTCAACCAGGAGAACGATCATGAAGGACCAGAAAATTCTCGTGACCGGCCCGACCGGTCAGGTCGCAGGCCCGCTTGCTCATCACCTCTCCAAAGACAACGACGTCTGGGCGACCGCGCGCTTTACCGATGACAGCAAGCGCGAGGGCTTCGAGGCCGCTGGAATCACTTGCGTGAAGAGTGATCTGGGGCAGGGTGACTTCAGCGAACTCCCGGAAGACTTCGACTACGTATTCCACCTTGCCTGCTCGCGATCCCCCGACTTCGAGACGGATCTGCGTGCGAACGGGGAGGGCGTCGGCCTCTTGATGAGTCATTGTCGCCGGGCCAAGGGATTTCTGGCGTGCTCGACGACGGGAGTCTACGAAGCGGACGACCATAACGCCTTTACGGAGACCAGCCCGCTCGGTGATAACCACCGCGTGATGATGCCGACCTACAGCATCTCCAAGATCGGGGCCGAAGTCGTCGCTCGTTATGCGGCGCGGGAGTTCAATCTACCGACGATCATTGCGCGTTTGAACACGCCCTACGGATCGAATGGCGGATGGCCCTACTACCACCTGATGATGATCAAGCACGGAACGCCGATCCCGGTTCATGCGAACAAGCCCTCGCAATACACGCTGCTTCACCAGGACGATATCAATCGAACGGCGCCCCTGCTGATTCAGGCCGCGGGGGTCCCGGCGGAGATTGTGAACTGGAGTGGCCAGCAGCACGTCGCGATCGAAGAGTGGTCGGCCTTTCTCGGCGAATTGATCGGCATCGAACCCAAATTCGACTACACCGAGAACACCCTGGAAACCGTCATGACGGACAACACAAAGATGCGTGAACTCGTCGGTCCCGCGGAAGTCGATTGGAAGGATGGGCTCCGACGCATGGTGGAAGAGCGCCACCCCGACTGGCTCGTCTAGGAGATCCTCGATGGCGGCTCCGCAGATCAAGACCGGAATTCAGGAAGTCGATCCGCGCCACGCGCTCGATGTCGAAAGGCTCGAGGAATACGTCCGGGCGGAGATCGAGGAGTTCGCCGGGAAACTTCGCGTTCGGCAATTCATGGGAGGCCAGTCGAACCCGACCTATCTGCTGACGGATGAGTCGGGTCGTAGCGGGGGCGAATGGGTCCTGCGTAGGAAGCCGCCGGGACGCCTCGTCTCTTCGGCCCACGCGACGGATCGCGAATTCCGCGTGCTGACGGCGCTTGGGAAGACGGGTTTGCCTGTGCCCCGGGTCCGGGGGTATTGCGACGACGCGTCGGTGATCGGGACTGAGTTCTATCTGATGGACCGGGTCGAGGGGCGGATCCTCGTGGACCAGACGCTGCCCGATTGGACGCCTTCGGAGCGGCATTCGCTCTATTCGTCGCAGATTGAGGTCTTGGCCAAGCTCCACAGTCTGGACCCGGAGACCCTCGGGCTGGGGGACTACGGGAAGCCCGGCAACTATTTTGCGCGGCAGATCCACGTCTGGGGAAAGCAATACCGAAGTGCGCATCCGGAAGGATCGACGGATCGCTGTGCCTCGATGGAGCGATTGCTTGAGTGGCTACCGGAGAATATCCCGGCAGACGATACGACTTCGATTGTGCACGGCGATTTCGGCCTGAACAATCTGGTCGTCCATCCGACGGAGCCGAGAATCGCCGCGGTCCTCGACTGGGAGCTTTCAACGCTAGGCCATCCGCTGGCGGACGTGACCTATCATCTGGCCGCGCGGCTCTCGCCGAAGGGGGCCTTTGCAGAACTCGATGACCGAAAGCTCGCGGAAATGGGCATCCCGACCCAGGCCGAATACGTCGCGGATTATTGTGAGAAGGCGGGGCGCAAAGGCGTCGAGAGTCTCGACTTCTATTTGGCGTTCCATCTCTTCCGAACGGCGGGCATCATGTTCGGGATCGCGGCGCGCGCGAAGGCCGGAACCGCCGCGAGTGCGCAAGCCGAGGAACTGGGGCGGAGCGCTGTGCCGCTCGCAGATCGCGGTCTGGAATTGGCGCGCACACTCGGAGCCTAGGCTCCGAGAGCCTGCACTCCGCACTCTATAGACCTAAACCTAGAGACCTAGAAGTTGAAGCGGAGGCCGGCGACGGCTTCGTGGGCGTCGTACTCAGAGCGGATTGTCTGAGCTGTGCTGCCGTTCACAAGCGCGGTCGAGTCGTTATTCGGGATCGCGATGTATCGGTAGCCGAAGTTGAGTTCCGAGGTTCGGGTCAGTTCGATCGTGATGCCGGCCATCGCGTTGTAGATGAAGACGATATCGCCGTCGTCGATCTCAAGCGCACCCGAGGTCTCCTGGCTGAGGTCGATTTTGAACTCGCCGAAGCCAACTCCGAAACCCGCGTAAGGGATGACGGGGATGCCGAAGTCGAAATCGACGTAGCCGTTCAACATGCCCGCGATCAGCGTCTGCTTGCCATCCGCCGGAGCGGTCGCGACGACACCGGCAACGTCGACGTCCGCATTTCGATAACTAACGGCGCCTTCGAGGCGGAACTGGTCGCCGAGGCGTCGCCCGATCGCGAAGCCGACATGGAATCCGTCATCTATGGTCGACTCCACTCGACTCTGAGTGGGGCCATTCGCCAGGGTCTGGTGCGGCACGTAGGAGTATCCGGCCTGCATCTCGACGTAACTTCTTCGCTTGGGGTCATCTTCGCTGGCCGCGAAGGCGGGGCTTCCGATCAACCCGACAAGGAGGAAAATCGAGAGAAGGACAGAGATGGGGCGCATCGAAATCACGGGAGATCCTCGGGTAGGCGCCGGCCGGGGCCGGTCAGTCGAGCCCGGAGGATAGACGAGATCAAGAGCGCCGCCCGGAAGATCGACTCTGCGTCAGCCCCATTCCGCCACCGAACCCGCCTCACGCGGAGTTGAGCGGGCGTCAGCCGCGCGGCGATGGTTTCAGGCCCCTTATTCCGCGCGGACCGCTTCGACGAGCGGACCGAATCGCGCAAGCGCCTCGGCGCGGCGTGTCGGGCGATGTTCGCTTGGCCAGCCCTCGACCGGGGTGATCTCTTTGAGGATCGCTCGTGCCATGGCCTGTTTGTGGACTTCGTCCGCCCCGTCGGCGATTCGCAGCGCGCGCCCCTGCCGGTACATCTCTTCGAGCGGCATATCCGTCGTATAACCGAGGGCGCCGTGAATCTGGATCGCCCGATCGATGATCTCGAGCGTCAGTTTGGGGACATAGTATTTGATCATCGAGATCTCGGTTCGTGAGTTTGAGCCGTGACCACCCCGCTGATCCATCGTCCAGGCCGCGCGCATCACGATCAGCCGCGCGGTCTCAAGCTGTGTGTAGGACTCGGCGATCATGTCCTGCACCATTTGCATTTTGCCGAGGGGGCGCCCCTTGGTCTGCCGTGAAGCAGCCCGCTCGCACATCATCTCGAAGGCGTACTGCGCCTGGCCGATGCATCGCATCGCATGATGAATACGACCGCCGCCGAGTCGCTTCTGCGAAAGCAGAAAACCCTCGCCCGGTTCGCCGATCATATGATCGAGGGGGACGCGGCAGTCTTCGTAGACGACTTCGGAGTGACCTCCGATCCGATCGTAGAGATGGCCGGGCTCGGAGAGATGAGGATGGGACATCGAGCCCACGTCTCGAACGACGGTCATCCCCGGCGTATCACGCGGCACGACGATCATCGAGGCGCGCTGATGGGGTGGAGCATCGGGGTCGGTGATCGCGAAGAGTAAGGTGAAGTCGGAGACCGAGGCGTTGGACGCGAACCACTTATGCCCATTGATGACCCATTCATTCCCGTCGCGCACAGCAGTCGTCGTCATCTCGGTCGGGTCGGAGCTCGCCGTAAAGGGCTCGGTCATCGAGAACGTGCTGCGCACTTCACCACGAATCAGTGGGTCGAGCCAGCGCTCGCGCTGGGTCGGGGTCGCGCCGACGGCGAGAAGTTCCATGTTCCCCGAATCCGGGCCCTGGCAGCCGAACATTTCTGAAGCGAGTGAGTGGCGGCCGAGGATCTCGTGAATCAGCGCGAGATGGACCTGCCCCATTCCCTGCCCCCCGTCCTCGGGTTCGAGATGGGGTGCCCACAAGCCCTGCTTCTTCACCTCTTCCTTGAGCGGCGCCCAGAGTGCATCGAGCTGTGCCTGGTTGAGTCCCTCGCATAGCAGGTCGAGCGGAATCACCGTGTTGTCGACGAAGTCGCGGATCCAATCGAGTTTCTCTTGGAACTCCGGTTCGGTCGAAAAATCCCAGGCCATCGGTCTACTCCTCATGCTTGTGTCAGCGGCGACACATCGCCGTTCAGGGTAACGGACCGAACGGGTCTCTGGGGCCGTTCTCGCGGCTCCTGAAGAGGGGATCGAGAAGCGCTGCCTATGCTAATTTCGGCGGCCGATCTCACGACGCATCCACCTATGAGGCGCGCCATGTCCGAATTGAAGCAGCTGTCCGGCCAGGACAATTCCTTCCTCGAAATCGAGAAGCTGGGACTTCCGCAGCACATCGCGAGCGTCGCCATCTACGACCAGACCACGGCCCCCGGCGGCATCGTTCGCTTCAAGCAGATCCTCGGCCACCTCGAGTCGCGTCTTCACCTCTCGCCGCTCTTCCGACAGAAGCTCCACCCCGCGCCGATGGAGCTCGACCGTCCTTATCTCGTCGACGACGAGGACTTCGACCTCGAATACCACGTGCGACACATCGCGCTCCCGCAGCCGGGGGACTGGCGACAGCTCTGCATCCTGATTGCGCGGATCAACGCACGCGCCCTCGATCTGTCCCGACCGCTTTGGGAACTCTACGTGATCGAGGGAATCGACAAGATCCCCCACGTCCCGCCCGGCAGCTTTGCAATCCTCAACAAGATCCACCATTGCGTGATGGATGGGGCTAGTGCGGTCGAGATGCAAGCGGCGATGCACGATTTCGGACCCACGCCGCGGGTCATCGAGCCCGAGGCGCAGCGCGTTGTTCACACGCCGCCCACCCCGGTCGAGCTCGGCTTCCGCGCCTATACGAATGCGCTCCGGAAGCCGCAGCGCATTCTGCGCCTGGCGGGCAAGATTCTCGGCCAACAATCCGCTAGCCGGAAACTAACACCCGATGAGCGAGGTGTTGCCGCCGAGCGCAAAGTGACGACGCGCTTCAACGGCGCAATCTCGCCCCATCGCGTGCTCGACTCCGTGACCCTCGACTTCGCCGAGATTCGCGCCGTAAAGAACACGGTCCCCGGTGCCACGATCAACGACGCGATGCTCGCGATCGTGTCCGGTGCCCTGCGCAAATACCTCGAAGAGATCGGGGAGCTGCCCTCGGAGAGTCTGACCTGCGGATGTCCCATCGATGTGCGCGATCCTTCGGAGCGCGGCACGGGGGGCAACGTGATCGGCTTCATGGGCGTGATGCTGCGAACTGACGTGGCGGATCCGATGGAGCGGCTGCGCGCGGTGCATCAGGCTGCGGTGGAGGCCAAATCCGATGCGCAGGCGTCGGATGTCCGGATTCCGCGCGAGGTGATGGATGCAGTGCCGAGCGGGATCATCACCGCCGCGATGCGCGTCCAGGGATTCTTTGGGATCAATGCGACGCCTTTCAACACCATGCTCACGAATGTGCCCGGCACCTCCTCGGATCTCTACTTTGCCGGTGCCCAGAGTGTTGAGGGCTTCGGCATTGGCCCGCTGGTTCCCGGCGTCGCGCTCTTTCATACAGCGACGAGTGTCGTCGTGAACAAGCAGGGGCGTATGCTGCTCAGCTTCTGGGCCTGTCGAGATGCGATGCCCAATCCGGAGTTCTACCGGAAGTGCATACTCGACTCGTACGAGGAGTTGCGCGCCGCCGCACTCGACGAGTAGTCCCGACTGTTCTCCGAATGGACGCGACCGGACGCGACTGGGCGTGACGAAGTTGCAAGTCGCCGTATTTCTCTTTCGCACGCTTCGCGAAGCCTTCCCTTTGCCCCTTGAGGATCATCCCATGTTCCGAAACCGATTCGCTCGACTTCTCCTTCTTTCCCTCGCAATCCCGTTCATGGGGTGCAGCGAGACAGCTCCGGTTGCGGATGAGGCCACCGCGCGAACGACGCCCAGTGGTGCCGTGATCGGGTCGGTTGAAGAAGAGGGCAAGGTGTATGCCTGGCGCGGGATTCCCTTTGCGCAGCCGCCCGTCGATGACTTGCGCTGGCGCGCGCCGCTTCCGGCGGATGCGTGGGAGGGGACGCGTCAAGCGTTGGCCTCTGGCTCGGAATGCGCGCAGCTCGGCGGGGAGCCGGTCATGGGCGGAGAGGACTGTCTCTATCTCGACGTTTTCGCGCCGGCGCTCGAGACGGTTCCGGTCGGCGCCGACCGGCTGCCCGTCATGTTCTGGATTCACGGCGGTGGAAATAGCATCGGTGCAGGCAATCAACTTCCGCCCGCCGCACTCGCCCGCGACAACAACGTCATCGTCGTCACGATCAACTATCGACTGGGCATCTTCGGTTGGTTGGCCCATCCCGCGTTGCGCGCGACCGCCGCCGGTCCCGAGGACGCCTCGGGCAACTTCGGCACCCTCGACATGATCCGTGGGCTCGAATGGGTTCAGGAACACATCGCTTCGTTCGGAGGCAATCCCGATCGTGTGACGATCTTTGGCGAATCCGCAGGCGGCATGAACGTCTTCTCGCTGCTCGTCTCACCCCGAGCGAAGGGCCTCTTTCACGCGGCGATCTCCGAGTCGGGGGCGCCGACGGCGATGACCCCGGACGAAACCGAGAACTACACCGACGACCCCGAGGCACCGGGGCTTCCGGGCTCCTCCGGTGAGTTCTTGATCGCACTGCTCGAGCGGGCAGGGAAGGCGACGGACCGCGAGTCTGCGAAGGCGGTCGCAGCTGAAATGACGCACGCCGAGACGGAGTCGTTCCTGCGTGGATTCACGACGGAAGAACTGCTCGCGCCCTTCGCGGAGCTGATGGAGGGGACGGGGATGCCGATCTACATCACGCCCAACATCTTCCAGGACGGCCACGTCGTGAGCCTCGGTGAGCCGATTGAGCTCCTAGGCACGCCCGGGGCGTATAACGCGGTGCCCTTTATCGCGGGGACGAATCGCGAGGAGAGCAAGCTCTTCTTTGCGATGAACTCACCGCATCTCGAAACGACTTTTGGTATGCCGAGTGGATTTTCGAATGAGCGCATGTACGACCTTGAGGGTGAGTACGGCGGCATGATCTGGCGCGCGATGGGGGCGGACGAGCCGATCTCCGCGATGCGCGCTGTGCAGGGCCCCTCGGTCTGGGCCTATCGATTCGACTGGGATGAAGAGCCGAGTGTGCTCGGCATGGACCTGTCGAAGCTGATCGGCGCGGGACATGCTGTTGAGATGCTCTTCGTCTTTGGCCTGACGGATCTCGGCTTCGCGAACCGCTTCATCTTCGACGATCCCGAGTCCGCGGCTCGCCTCTCCGCGCAGATGCGATCCTATTGGGCGAATTTCGCGCACACCTTCGAGCCCGGCCGGGGGCAGTCCGGCGATCTTCCGGAATGGCCCGCGTGGGGGACGGGCAAGGACGCGCCTAAGTACATCATCTTCGACTCGGACCGGGACGGCGGGATCGAGTTCGGCCGCGACCGAATCGATCAGGCGTTCGTGTTGTCCCGAGCGGGGAAGGATCCGCGCGTGCTGAACGACGAGGAGCGATGTCGCCTGTTCCGGAATTTCGTGCAGTGGAGCGAGGCGATGACCGTCCCGGAATACGCCGCCACCCTCGGCGGACTCTGCCAGGAATGGCCGCTCGAGTCTCGTCTCTTCTTCCCGTCGCTCTCGCACGAGATGGTGAACTAACACTGCTCACGAACGCGGGCTGACCGCCGTACGCACTACTCTCTGAGTGCGGCGGTCCGTCCGGCTCGGCGACCGAAGAAGGTGACGTCCCCAACGGACATGCCGGATCCGTAGCCCTCGGCCCGGCGAGGCATGCCGGCCGTCGCGCGACCCGCGGCATAGAGCCCCGGGATGACATCGCCGTCCATCGTGAGGACTTCACCGGAAGGCCGGGTGTCGAGCCCGCCAAGAGTGAACCCGACGTAGATCCCGTGCTCTCCGGGCGTGATATCCACCGCCGCGATCGTCGGTTCGATCGCTTCGAGCCAGTCCGACTGCTTGTGGAAGAGGGGATCCTCTCCCTTCGCGGCATGCGCGTTGTAGTGATTGAAGGTATGGGTGAGATTCTCGACGGGCAGGCCGAGTTCCTCGGCGATCTCGCCGATGTCATCGCCGGCGGTTACGACTTCACCGCCGAGCATATTCGGTTGCTTCCAATGCTTCTCGCCGATGATCAAATAGACCTTCTCGCCGGTTTGGAGCTGTCGCAGGTTGTTCGCCGCGATGCGCGCGTGGTAGACGTCTTCGTTGATGAAGCGCTGGCCCTGACTATTTACGAGGATGCCGAAGGTATGGCTTGCCGGTGGGTAATAGGGGATCGTGACGAAGCTGTTATTCATGTTCACCGTCGCGCCGCCGACGCCCTGACCCATGCGAATGCCCGCGCCATCGTCGAAGGGATTGCCGATCGGGCTTGCTTTCTTGGCGACTTCCGGGTTGTAGTGCTGCCACATGTCCTGGTTCATCGCGAAACCACCGGTGCAAAGGACGACGCCCTTCGTGGCACGGACGTTTCGAATCTCCCCATCGATTCGCGCGACGAATCCGAAGACTGCGCCTTCTTCGTTCGTCACCAGGCGTAATGCCCGGGCGTTGTACTCGATCTCGATGTCCCGCGATTCAACCTGCTTCGTCATAATCTCCATGAAGAGCGGTCCGCCGTTGTCGCCTTCGACTTCGAGGTTATGTCCTCTTGGGCAGGGCTTGGCGACGTCACGAAAGGGCCAGGCCTTCTCGTTGCCGGTATAGAGCAGACAGTCGTCGGTCATGGCGACGATGGCTTTGCCGGGATATTCCGTGTCCTTATAAGGCACGCCGTGGCCGACGATCCAATCGAAGTGGTCGAGGCTTCCCTCGGCGTAGAGTCGGATCTTCTCTTCGTCGCCGACATCACCCTGACACATCTTCAAGTATTCGAAGAGCGCTTCGGTCGAGTCATCGTACCCGCAAGCCTTCTGCACCCGCGTGCCGCCCCCGCCGCCCATGTAGATCTCCGCGCTCGAGAGCGCCGTCGATCCGCCACTTGCGGAAGCCACCTCGAAGATGGAGACGCGCGCTCCCTGATCCGCCGCCTCGATCGCCGCGCAGGCGCCGGCGCCGCCGAAGCCGATGACCGCAACATCCGTTTCGGTATGCCAGGTGTCGATGTCCGCGAGACGGGCGGGATGGGTCGGGCTGATCTGGCTCATGGTTCCTCTTTCAACTTTCAACGTTCTTCGCCCCACGTTTTTCGGCCAACGTTTTTCGAAGATGGACGTTCATCGCGTGGCTTGATTCGTGCGCTCCGGGCGGGGGAGCATAGACAAATCTATGGCCTCCGGGCACGATCATGCGATCTGCGACATGATTCTGCGATGCCGAACGACACGTCCGATCGATCCACGCGTGGGGAGCCTTCCGGGATACCCGTCGAGCCCGATCCCGAGGTCCTGATCCAGATCGCGCGGATGAAAATGCCCTTCGGTCGCTACGCGGGGCGTCCGCTCATCGATCTTCCCGAGCCCTATCTCGTCTGGTTTCGGGAGAAAGGGTTTCCGAAGGGGCGGCTGGGCATGCTGCTCGCCACGCTCTACGAGATCAAGGCGAATGGACTCGAGCCTCTGCTGGCCGGGTTCCGGGACCCCTCGGATCCGCGCTATCGAAACGTGGATCCCCGCAATTTTCGTGAAGGCGACACCTGAAGTCGGTGCGGAACGGATGACCGGGGGACCTCGGTTAGCGGGTCGCCTTCAGCACGTCGGTGAAACTGAGAATGCCGACGAGCTCATTCTCCGCGAGGACGGGCGCCATGCGGACGCCCGCGCGTCGCATCAGCTGGATGCAGTCGGCGACGCAGAGCTCGGCTGAGATGGTGACCGCCGGCCGCGTCATGACGTCCTCGACGCAAAGCGCGTCGAGGGCATCTTCGCCGGCATCGCAGATCACTTCGATGCAATCCTTGCCGGTCAGAATGCAGTAGCCGCGATTCGGGGAAGTCGGGGCGACGACCATGCCGTGGATCCCGTGTTCGTTCATCCGCCGTACCGCGACGCGGAGCGATTCCTCTCGCATGGCTTCGACGACCTTCGTGGTCATAATGTCACGGGCACATTTCTCTTCGAGGCTCATTTAGGCGTTCTCCTCTCCGACGATCTCGTTTGACTTGGGATCGAGTCGGTAGGTCTTGTTGCGAACATCGATCTTCAGGATTCGGCTGATCCCGCCGAAATCGAGTCGGCATCCGGCGTGCGCGACCTTCTCAATTTCGATCACGGCTTTTCTCTGGAGCGCGCGCTGGCGCCGTCGCCAATCGAGACGCATATCGAGGTCGATCTGGTAGTCGAGGTGCTGAACTCTTTCGCCCTTACCTTTCGTCGCCCTAGGGCTTCGACCGGATTGTTTCCTGCTCTTCCGCCGATCGCTGCCATTCTTGGGCCGAGTGCCACGCCGAGTCGTCGCACCGGCGAGGCGTGCCGGGCGGAGGGCCGGGTCGAAGTTTTCGGGCTCAAGCGGGATCGCGACGCGAAGGACACATGGGCCCCCGCTTGGGCTACCGGCGGATTGAACCTTGATTCGGGTTTCCGCCTGAATCGAATCCGAGAGGATCTTACCGTCGACTTCGACTTCGCGAGCGTAGAGTTTCGACGTGGAGACGCTTCTCGCGACCTGGATTCGCCCCTTCGCGAAGAGCGAAATGCCGAGGGCATGGCGTACGGAGAGATCGCTTCCGGCACGCACGGTTCCATTCGCTCGTCCGATGGCCCCGCCGGCAATTTCGATCGCGCCACCAGCTTCGACGTTTCCTCCATCGACGTTTCCGCCGACCCGGAGATCGCCTTGCGCGCGCGCAGTCATTTCCGCCTGGACGTCCCGCGCGATGTCGAGGCTGCCGCGGGTCTCGAGATTGCCACTCTTTGGGTCGACACTCCCCGGGTGGAGATGCAGGTCGAGGACATCGAGCGTGCCATTCGGATCAAGGGACCGCGCCCCGTCGCGAAGGGAGATGACACGGCCGTGCTCGTCGAGGCGAACGGATTCGCCGAGCCGAAGATCGATTTGGTTGGCGGGCGCCGCTTCGATCGTTTCGCCTCGAACCGATTCGCCGGGCTTTCCTTCTACGGGGGGCATCCACTGCGCAATGGATTCGCCTAGAACGACCGGCACGATCATCCGTCGCTCCCGGAAGTCGAGACTCCCGTCTTCGCGCATTGTGCCGGGTAGGAGCCCCTCCGGTTCTTCAAGCAGAATCGCAGCCGGGAGACTCGGGGTCGCCGGCTTTCCGATCGCGACGCGGCATTCGCTGGGCTTTGCCGACTCCCGAGCGAGCGGATCCGTGAGCGATTCGATCGCTGCCGTATCGAGACCCGCCTGCACGCCGTGCTCTTCGAGCGCGAGATACAGGTCTGCGAGCGCGAGTGGCGGGCCGGCGGTGATCTTCGCCCAGGCCTCGAGTTCGTCGTCAGTGACGCGGATTTGGATGCGTTCTCGGTCGGACATGCTGTTCGTCGGTTCGTCCGAACGAAACCGCGAAGTGAGCGCTTCCCGATCGCGCGGAGGCGAATCGCCTCGTCTCAAGAGGGCGGACCGTCGCCGCCGCGATCTGCAAGGCGAAGAACCCGTTCGTCTCGGGATTAACCCTGAGCAGCTTTCCAAAAATGAACGCGGCGATGCGCAGGAGAGCACCGCCGCGTTGCGAAAACTCTGATCGATCCGGGGTTACCCGAGATCGACAAGACCCTCGGCCAGCACGCCCTTGCGGCCGACGATGTCTTCATCGTCGAGGACCGATTGGATCAGGTCCGCGTCATGGGAGCGCCCCCAGACTCGATGGCCATCCTCTGTTAGGCCGGCGATGGTGACCTGGTACGGGCCGTCATGCTTGACAACCGCGGAGTAGGACTCAACCGTGAGGGGCCCATCGTAGGTTTCGATCACGTCGCGGCGCGGCATCGCGTCGAACTCGGCGCTGACATCTTCGATCACGGGCAGGGGCTTCGATCCCGGATCGGTCGAGTAGAGCCCGTAGGAGAAGTGCGCGAAGCTGCCGCCGACCGAGCCGATCGCTCCCGTCGACCCGGGGTCGGCGCGCAAACGATCGATCATGCTCGCCTTGCTATGCAGGACGTAGTTGCCGAAGGGCCCTCCAAAGAAGGTCATGCCGCCGGTCAGGCTCGGAACCGGATCGGTGCCGATGCCGAGGGCAGCGGCGCCAGCCTGGATCGCGAAGGGGAAGCAGGAGTAGAGGTCGACGTGTTCGAGGTCTTCGGCGTTCTTGTTGGAGAGTTCGAGCACGCGTTGGGCGGCGAGCACCTGGCCCGGATGGATGTGCAGTTCGTTGCGCTCCGTGAGCGAGACGGTCTTGCTCATCTCCGTCGACGCGGTGAGGTACACGCGCTTGTCGTCGGGGACGCCGAAGCGCGTCGCCGCCTCCGTCGAACACACGATCAGCGCCGCGCTCTGATCGACCGAAATATTCGAGGTCATCAGCTTCGTGTATGGATAGTCGACCATGCGGTTGCCGGGGCCCGGATTCCGGATCTCGTCGGCGGGAACTTCGCGCTGAATCCAGGCGTAGGGATTCTTCGCGGCGACCTGGCTCATGCGCGAGGCGAGGTTCGAGATGCGGTCGCGGTGGTCCGAGGGC
>Ga0316209_1002057_pt1 | contig 17539 bp, 18 predicted proteins | sample 6monopyrite_MG_FD_204945 | JGI IMG/M metagenome (GOLD analysis project Ga0316209, IMG submission 204945) | Microbial mat bacterial communities from mineral coupon in-situ incubated in ocean water Damariscotta River, Maine, United States -... | ecosystem: Environmental > Aquatic > Marine >...
CCCAAACTCAGCGCGGCCGCATCAAAATTACCTACTTTTGTTGCGCTAACGGTAAAGGCTTTAATACCCAGCCCCACTTTCAGGCCGGGCGAACCACTGCCCGCTTCATCAACCACCATTAAACCCGCCATACCCATCAACTCATCTGAGTTGGTGTACAGTACGCCGAAGTCTATTTCCGAATCACCAAAGCCCGCATTAGAATGCGTAATATACCTGAACTGAGCACTGTCATTGCTCAGCGTCATATCTATTTCCTGCGCCGACACCGTGGTAACGCCAAGCAAGGAAACAAGAAGCAACGCAACTGTTAAAATTTTGCCTGGTATAATCTTGCTTGGTAGAATCTGAACTGGTAAAACCTGAATTCGAGCTATCATTGGCAACCTTTATTGTATTGTGAAATCGAGAGCAGCGTCCGATGAGAATTTATCATAGTCGCTGAGCATAGTCACAGGTCTTAATTCCAGAGCATGATCAAAAATAAGAACCCGCTAAAACAAAATTCCGCACAGCTCTAATATTACTTCAGCGAAGCACGCGCACAACACCATACTTCAATCTGTTCCACACCCGTTTGGCGCAAGGCGCTGGCAAGCTCCTGCACGGTGTACGCTGTCGTCATCACATCATCGACAATCGCAACCCGCCGTGCGCTAAAATCATCTGCCACTGCAAAAGCACGGCGAATGTTACCGCGCCGCTTTTTCAGCGGTAATAATGATTGGGTCAGGGTGGCACGCACCCTTCGACAAGACCGAAAATCAATCGGCACATCCAGTGCACGGGAAATCCACCGCGCGAGCTCCAGTGACTGATTGAAACCCCGCTCACGCAGCCGCGTCGGATGCAATGGCACAGGAATAATGACATCGGGGACATCAGTCGCAATACCAAGCTTTGACAGCTGCCGTCGCTTTTCCAGGATACCTTGAGTCATCAACTCACCCAACAAACGCGCATAAACCAGCTTGCCGTCGAACTTCAATCTGCGCAGCAAAAAATCCACCGGCGAAGCATAACGAAAAACAACACTGCTACAATCAAATGAAGGCGGCGACTGCAAACAACGCCCACAAACAGTCGCCACAGACTCAAACATCGGTTCGGCACAACACAAACATGCAGCACTCTGCCATGGCAGCTCATCCTGACAGGCCTTGCATAACGAAACCTGCCCACTTTTGAGCAAACTAGTAGCCGAGCTGGTGGGCGAACCGCATAGCAGGCAAATCGGTGGAAACAACACCGATTGAATATTATTTAGCCATCTGTTAACCATATCCCTATGACAGAGTTGACAGCGAATCAAAGCATCCGCATAGTCGCATTCCATTACTGTTTCAGATTAAACCATAGATCAGCCACAAGTCATACGGAAGCCCGCTCATGAATAACGCCATTTACGATCAAATCGACCAAATCACCCATCATCTACTGGAAGGCGGCGAAATGCCTGCCGAACAGGGCCAATGGATGATCCGGCTCGACCATGACTACCTACCGTGGCTGATGGCCGGTGCCGATCGCCTGCGTCGTGCCTTCCGTGGCGAAACGGTTGAAGTTTGCGCTATTTCCAATGTCCGCTCAGGCAATTGCTCAGAAAATTGTAATTTCTGTTCGCAAAGCGGCCATCACAAAGAAACCACCTCACCCAGTTACGAGTACATCCCCGAACAACAGCTACTGGATCAAGCCAAGCAGGCACGCGAGTGGGGCGCGAGTGATTTCGGCATCGTCTCCAAAGGTTGGGGGGTTCGCTCGCAGGCTGAACAGGATCAATTATTACGTTACTTCAGCACATTAAAAGACAAAACAGATATCGGTCGCTGTGCCAGCCTCGGCGTGCTAAATCAAAATACCGCCGAAACGCTCAAAGACATGGGCATGGAAAATTACCATCACAACCTTGAAACGGCAGCCAGCTATTTTGACAATATCTGCACCACCCACAGCTATCAGGAAAATATCGACACCATCCGTCATGCCCGTGATGCGGGTTTGCGCGTTTGTGCGGGCGGCATTCTTGGCATGGGCGAATCGCAGGATCAGCGCATTGAACTGGCTGTCACACTACGCGAGCTAGGCGTTGAGTCAGTACCGTTAAATTTCCTGAGCCCTCAAGCCGGCACACCCTTTGCTGATTTAACACCGATGGAGCCAATGGAAATACTCAAAAATATCGCGGTATTTCGTTACATGCTACCCAAAGCAGAAATTCGCATTGCTGGCGGTCGCCAGTTTCTCGGCGATCTGCAATCAATGATTTTCATGGCCGGTGCATCGGGCATTATGATCGGTGATTATTTGACCACCAAAGGCCGCCAGGTCAGCGACGACATCAAAATGCTCAAAGACTTGAACCTCAATCCGCGCGAAGACACACAAACACGCCGCGCGGCTAATCAAACTGCAAACCAGTCCGCCACTGCATAAATACGATGAGAGATCTGGCTCCGCGCCTGACACAACTCAAAGCTCAAAGCCTTTATCGCCGACGACTGACGCTCGACAGCCCACAAGATACTCATATCAGCGTAGAGGGACAGCCGCTGATTTCATTTTGCAGCAATGACTATCTTGGACTGGCCAATCACCCGGACGTCATCCAAGCTTTCCAGCAGGGCGTTCAAAAATACGGTGTCGGCAGCGGCGCATCACATCTGGTAACCGGACATAGTCGTGCGCACGACGATCTTGAGGAAGCCCTTGCCGCATTTACCGGCTACCCACGTGCGCTGTTATTTTCCAGCGGTTACATGGCCAACCTGGCAGCACAAACAACGCTGGCGGCACGCCACGATGTCATCTATCAAGATCGCCTCAACCATGCCTCACTGATCGATGCTGCACATTTAAGCAAAGCATCGCTGCAACGCTATGCACATCTTGATAGCTCAGCACTGAACAATATGCTCGGTGAAGCGAAACTATCCGGCAACAAAAATTCACTGGTCGTCAGTGACGGTGTTTTTAGTATGGATGGCGATATTGCACCGGTGCCTGAACTGCTGAATATTGCCAGCGCTCATCATTCATTTTTAATCATTGACGATGCACATGGCATTGGCGTGCTCGGTGAAAACGGTCGCGGTTGTCTCGAACATTTCAATATTCATCACACTGACGATCTGATTCTCGTCGGCACGCTCGGCAAAGCCTTCGGAACATTTGGCGCATTTGTTGCCGCCAGCGACGACGTTATCGAAACACTGATTCAAAAAGGTCGCAGCTATATTTATACAACTGCTTTACCGCCTGCAGTCGCTTGCGCAACGCTAGCCAGTTTAAAATTAATACAACAAGACAACGAACGCCGAGAAAAACTTGCCGAGCTAATCGTCTATTTCAAAACCTGCGCCGAGCAAATTCAGCTGCCATTAATGCCATCAAACACAGCCATTCAACCGTTGTTAATGGGCGATGCCGAACAAGCACTGTCGATAAGTCAGTCGCTGCACGATCAGGGTTTTCTGGTCACCGCCATTCGTCCGCCGACTGTCGCAGAAGGCTCCGCGCGTTTACGTATCACCCTGTCTGCCAATCACTGTCACGAAAACATCAATGCCTTACTTGAAGCACTCTCAACGCTGCTATAACAATGGCATTGTTTAAAAATATACTAGGTGAAGGAACGGACATTGTATTGCTGCATGGCTGGGGCATGCACTCCGGCATTTGGCAATCACTGCCGCAACAGCTGGCTCAACAGATGACCCAACAGCACCGCATCACTACCATCGACCTGCCCGGTCATGGCAACAGTTCAGCAACTATAAAAACAGATACACTGGAAAAACTCGCTGAGACCATTGCACCACATCTCCCCACACAAGCCATCATTATCGGCTGGTCACTGGGTGGCATGGCGGCGATGCAATTAGCACTGATGCTGCCAGAAAAAATCTCACGTTTAATTCTAATTACCAGCAGCGCGCGTTTTACCCAAACTAATAACTTAAATATTAATCAGACAGGCCACTGGCCACATGCGATGGCACCAGAAGTATTACAACAGTTTTCACAAATGCTCCAACAAGACCCGCAGGCAACACTACGCCGTTTTCTGTCATTGCAATTACGTGGCTGTGATAATGAACGGGAACTGCTACGCCAACTGCTACAACTTTTAAATCAAAGCGACATGCCAAACAATGATGCATTACGAGACACTCTAAACATCCTCGCTAAAAGCGACCTGCGTCATCAAATTAAAAATATAAACTGTCCAGTGCGATTAATATACGGACAACATGATCGCATCGTACCCTCGTCCGTTGGCGATACCATGACAAACTGCCTGCCAAATGCAAAACAACACACTATCGCCGGTGCTGGTCACGCGCCTTTTCTTTCCCATCCTGAAAAATTTTTAGAATTGCTAAACAAATACCTCTATGACTGACAACGACGCCTATCAACTCGACAAGACGCAAATCCGTCGCGCCTTTGACCGCGCTGCAAATCGGTACGACGAGGTCGCCGTGTTACAACATGAAATCGGCCAGCGCATGATCGAGCGGCTTGAACTGATTCGCATCCAACCACAACTCATCGCCGATATCGGTTGCGGCACCGGCCACACCACACTGAAATTATCGCAACACTACACAGGCACGCGCCTTATTGCGCTGGATATTAGCCAACAAATGCTACTCAAAACACGCCGCAAACAATCATTCTGGCAGCATTGGAGAAACCCCTTCGCCTGTATCAGCGGTGATGCTGAATCCCTGCCACTAGCTACTGACAGCGTTGATTTAATTTTTTCCAATTTAGTGATTCAATGGTGCAATAATCTCGACAGCGCCTTCAAAGAATTTCAACGCATTCTCAAACCCGGTGGTCTGCTGCTATTTTCTACATTCGGCCCCGACACATTAAAAGAACTGCGCCAATGCTGGCAGAGCATCGATCAATACAACCACGTCAATGCCTTTATCGACATGCATGACATTGGCGATGCTTTGTTACGTGCCGGCATGTCTGATCCGGTGATGGACATGGACATGATGACACTCACTTACAAAGACGCAAAAAAATTAATGCAAGAACTCAAAGCCATCGGCGCACACAATGTCAGCGCGGGTCGGTCACGCGGCTTAACAGGAAAAACCCAACTCCATCAACTATACAAATCTTATGAGCAATTTCGCAATACTGACGGACGACTGCCTGCCAGTTATGAAATCATCTACGGTCATGCCTGGGCTTTAGACCTGCTGCCGCAACAGCAAGATACTCACGGCGAAGTGCATATCCCAATCAACCAAATTACACAGGCAAAACCTTAACCATGTCTCAAGCTTACTTCATCGCAGGAACCGATACCGACATTGGCAAAACCTACATCGCCTGCGCACTGCTGGAAGGCTTTGCCATCCTTGGCAAACAAACTGCCGCGATGAAGCCAATTGCCTGTGGCTGTGACAACACAGCCGATGGTCTACGCAATGATGATGCTCTGCGCTTACAACAAGCAGCCAGCATAGATCAGCCCTACGAACAGGTTAATCCATACGCACTGCCACCACCCATTGCACCACATCTTGCCGCTCAGCTATCACGAATAAGCTTCAACTTTAATCGTATCGAAACAATCTACGCTCAGCTTGCAGCAAAAGCAGACATCACCATCGTTGAAGGCATCGGCGGCTGGATGGTGCCACTCAGCGACAACACCAGCAGCGCTGATCTTGTGCAACAGCTTAAGCTCCCAGTGATACTGGTCGTAGGTATTCGTCTCGGTTGTTTAAATCACGCGCTACTCACCACGCAATCGATTCAGGCGCAGGGCTGCCGTTTAGCAGGCTGGGTTGCCAACATTATTGATCCGGAGAGTCTATACATCGAAGAGAATATTGACAGCCTGAAACAGCGCATTGATGCACCGCTGCTCGGTCAAGTGCCATGGGATAAAAATGCAAATGCCCGGACAATCGCCGGGCATTTAGAGTTAAACTGCTTACTGTAAAATTAGTCTATTCTCAGGGCATCTCAGCTATCAATCCGCAAGACAGGATTTAAGCTTATTGATCGCGTTCTTTTCCAGTTGTCGAATACGTTCAGCCGAAACCTGATACTGATCTGCCAATTCCTGAAGCGTCGTTTTCTTCTCCGCCAACCAACGTCGACTGACAATATCACGGGCACGTTCATCAAGTGTTTCCAGCGCATGATACAAACGATTTTCATTATGACTTGCCCAATCGTTCTGTTCATGCAACTCAGCTGGGTGCTCACTTTGATCTGCAAGATACGCGGCAGGTGAATGGGCAGACCCATCTTCAGATTCAATCACAACCGGGTCAAACGACGCATCATAATTACTCATGCGCGATTCCATCTCCAGAACATCTTTAGCTTGAACACCGAGGTCTTTGGCAACGGCATTCACTTCGTCATGGCTAAACCAGCCTAAACGCTTCTTGGAGCTGCGCAGATTAAAAAACAACTTACGCTGCGCTTTAGTCGTCGCAACCTTTACAATGCGCCAGTTACGCAAAATAAATTCGTGGATTTCAGCGCGAATCCAATGCACCGCATAGGACACAAGACGGACATTCATGCTCGGATCAAAACGTTTTACCGCTTTCATCAAACCGACATTACCTTCTTGAATTAAATCAGCCTGCGGCAGGCCATAACCACTGTAACCGCGGGCAATATGAATAACAAAACGTAGATTGGATAAAACCAGCTGACGGGCAGCATCAAGATCGCCCTGCTCACTATATCGAATGGCCAAGTCACGCTCCTCTTCAACAGTAAGCACATCAATGCCGCTCACACCTTGAAGATAACTGTTTTGACCGATGACCAGCCCTGCTTCTACACTATTGCTCATTCGTGAGATTTCCCTCAGTTTTATAGGTTTACTATTTTAGCACTCACCGAATTAGAGTGCCAGAGTCCTAAAAAGTTTCAACGTGCCAAGAAAACAACTCTCAAACCACCAAACGAAATCGTTATCTTGTTGTTTTAATATTACTTTTTTAAAAAGCCCTCACACAGACTTCAGTGTATATAACGGTTTTCCCACGAAATTATTTAAACCAGAGCAGGTAATATTTATAAAATAGAGACTAAATTGATGATAAGAACATTACTATCGCTCTCCGCCTCCTATCAATTAAGCAAAAAACCCAAACGCTCGTCCACCTTTGCTGGCGAAATTTCAAGAGTCTCAGCACTGACCACCTTTTCCGCAACAAACGGGTCATCGTTGACTCGACTTTGAAGATCTGACAGCGACGTATTATGCGCAACAACGGTACCGCCTAAATTAGGCTGAAGACTGCCCGCCAGTAAAAATATACCCTCATCAAAACCGCGCTTGATCCACTCTATAGCCACCCATAAACTGGCCAGCCTGAGCTTTGTTACTTGAAAACTTAAGCAGCACAATAAACATCAGTTTTTCTCCTATCAATCAGACAAGACAAAAAATCACACACAAATGTAATTTGAAGCGTAGGTTGCACCGAATATAATTTTCAACAATCACTCAACTCGGCTCAATATCTCTCAAATGATGTCCCACCGATAATCGTGCGCCGAGATAACCCAGCAAGATTCCCATCAGCAATAACAACACGGTTATAGCTAAAGACATTGAATGCAAGCTGAAGTCGCTGCCGTATAATCGCGATAGCTGTTTTACTGAATCGTCGAGCATCCACACGGCGGTGTTGACTAAGATGAAGGCGATGAACGCACCGATTAGGCCATGCCATATTCCGCTGTATATAAAGGGTCGACGGATAAAGGCATCGGTTGCGCCGATTAATTTTTGCACTTCTATTTCTTCTCGACGACTTTGTATTGCGAGGCGAATGGTGTTGCCGATGATCAGCAATACGGCGAGTGACAGGAGTACGGCTAACACCAACACGGCGCGCTTGATGATTTCCATTAGCGCATACCAACGTTGCAGCCATTCCATATCCAATTGGGCTAACTCAACTCCCGACATAATTTTAAGTCTTAATAACAACGCTTCAACAGCGGCCGGTGCGCTGTGTGATGAGGCCGGTTCGACGATTAAAACCGTAGGAAAAGGATTTTCTTGCAGCGTATTGAGCGCATCACCAAAATCAGATATTTGTCGAAACTCCTGCAGTGCGCGCTGTGGATTTATTTCGACTACTTCTTCAATTTCGCGCATCTCACGCAAACGATTCGCCAGTTTTTTCACTGTGCTGTCGGATAAATCCTTTTTCAGAAATAAAGATACCTGTGATGCACTGTCCCATCCGGCACTGACATCCTGGATATTTTTAAGTATCAAATGCAGCCCACTAGGCAAGGCCAACGCGATACCAATGACAGCAATGGTCATTAAACTCGATGCGGGGGAGCGGCGAATTTGGCCGAGACTGAAGATCACTGCCTGCAAGTGTATTAATAGATAGGCGCGAATCGCTCCCTTTATGCCGACTACGGTAGCCGATGCACCGCGACCACGTTTGTCGGCGAGGTTGCGCTCTCTGCTTTGTATCTCTGTGCTTTTTTTACTGCGAAATGCCACGCTATATTATTGCCTTCAATTGCTAGTCTGTGGAACATCACCCACTAGGCGACCGTGATCCAATGTCAAAATTCGATACCCGAGACGGGAGATCAAATCGAGATCATGACTGGCGATCAGCACGGTGACACCGAACTGACTAAACTGTTCGAACAGACGCATAATTTCTTCTGATAGCTGCGGATCAAGGTTTCCGGTCGGTTCATCGGCGAGCAACAGCGGCGGCTTGTTGACCACCGCCCGCGCGATGCCAACACGCTGTTGCTCGCCACCGGAGAGCATAACCGGGTAACGGCGCTCCATTTCCAACAAACCCACCTTGTCCAGTGCGGCTCGTACACGACGCTGGATTTCAAGATGATTATGTCCGCCAATCACCAGCGGCAACGCCACATTGTCGAATACTGTTCTGTCATGCAGCAGTTTATGATTCTGAAAAATTACACCGACATCACGGCGCAAATAGGGAATTTGTCGACGTTTCATGCTGGTTAAGTTTTTGCCATTGACGATCACTTGACCGTAACTGGAACGCTCGATCAAAGTAGTTAATTTCAACAGGGTACTTTTCCCAGCCCCGGAATGGCCGGTCAAAAAAACCATTTCTCCGGCTTTGATATGCAGCTCTACACCACTTAAACCTTCACGGCCGCCGGGATAACGTTTGCCAACATTATTAAATTGAATCATATTTTACTGGAATCATATTTTTCAGGCATCTTTGCTGAGCAATGCATCGACAAACTCTTCGCCATTAAATTCACGCAAATCATCAATACTCTCGCCAACACCAATAAAACGAATCGGGATACCCAAGTTTTTAGCCATAGCGAAAATCACTCCGCCTTTAGCTGTACCATCCAGTTTGGTCAAAGTAATGCCCGTTAACGATACCGCATGATGAAACTGCTGCGCCTGAGTCAAGGCATTCTGACCCGTACCTGCATCCACCACCAACATCACTTCATGGGGCGCATTCTCATCCAGCCGCCTCATTACCCGGCGGATTTTTTTCAGCTCTTCCATCAGATTAACCTGAGTGTGAAGCCGTCCCGCAGTGTCTGCAATCAACACATCGACTCCACGAGCTGTGGCAGCTTCCATTGCATCAAATACCACTGAAGCCGGATCTGAGGCGCGCGGCTGGGCAATTACCGCGATGTCATTGCGCTCGCCCCAAATTTTTAACTGCTCTACCGCCGCTGCTCTAAATGTGTCGCCAGCAGCCAGCATCACGGATAAACCCTGCCCCTGAAATCGCTTGGCCAACTTGCCGATAGTGGTTGTCTTGCCGACTCCATTCACCCCAACCATCAAAATGACAAAGGGCTTTTTATCCGCCGACTTCTTTTCCATCTCAGCTGCTAACGACTGGGTGCAGGGCTGCAAGATAGCCGTCATATCTTCGCGCAGCGCACTAAACAGCGCATCTGAATCCGCCAGCTGTTGCCGCGACATACGCTCGGTCAGATCATCAATAATTGACTGGGTCGCCTCAACACCCACATCCGAGGTCAGCAGGCAGGTCTCAAGCTCTTCCAACACCTCGTCATCAATTTTCTTGCCGCCCTTGAGCAGCCCGGCAATGCCGCTAACCAGTCCGCTGCGGGTTTTCGATAAGCCCTGTTTCAGCCGGCCAAAAAAACCGGGGTTATCGGGCTGTTCCGATTTATCCGATACGTCTGTATCAGCGTTGGCCGTTTTCTCGCCTTTCTTTTTCCCAAATCCAAACATATTATTTCTCTCGCCAGGGCTTGAATGGCGAAACACAATGACTCATATATATAACCTTGAATAATATTTTCAAATTTTTCGGGCCAATCAAAGCTATTCCCGCTGTTGAAAAATATCGGGGCTAGCCTTGCTTTGACTTAATCCGTTACATTATACGGATTGTCGCGGTTAAACACACATTAGGCGACAGACAACAACACACAGGAATATTATGCTGTTACGAATACTATCATTGCCTCTGCTGGCGGCACTTTTATTGAGCCAGACACTCTATGCCGACTCACAGACCCACGAGTTTCAACTGCGCAACGGTTTGAAAATCATCGTCAAAGAGGATCATCGCGCACCCATAGTGGTCTCGCAAATCTGGTACAAGGTCGGCAGCAGCTACGAGCACAGTGGTATCACCGGTGTTTCCCACGTGCTTGAACACATGATGTTCAAAGGCACGAAAAAATATCCCGCCGGTGAATTTTCGCGCATTATCAGCATCAACGGTGGCCGCGAAAATGCTTTCACCGGACAAGATTACACCGCCTACTTCCAACAACTGGAAAAAAGCCGGCTCGCTATCAGCTTCAAACTCGAAGCTGACCGCATGAGCAACCTGAAACTCAACGCCGAAGAATTTGCCAAAGAAGTTCAGGTAGTAATGGAAGAGCGCCGCCTGCGTACCGACGATGACCCGCAGTCCAAGCTCTATGAGCAGTTCAGCGCCAGCGCGTTTGTCAGCAGCCCCTACCATCACCCAATCATTGGCTGGATGGAAGACCTGAAAAATATGGAAGTTGACGACCTGCAACAGTGGTATCAACAGTGGTATGCGCCCAATAATGCCACGCTGGTTGTCTCCGGTGATGTCGACCCACAACAAGTCAAAAAGTTGGCTAAAAAATATTTTGGACGCATTAAAGCTGCAAAAATTCGCAGTATAAAACCCAGCAAAGACATTCCGCAGCAGGGTCAGAAACGTTTACTACTCAAAGCAGCAGCACAAGTACCCTATTTAATTATGGGATACAAAGTGCCGGTATTGAAAACAGCTGAGGAAGAATGGGAGCCCTACGCACTGGAAGTGCTCGCCGGTATTCTTGATGGCGGCAACAGTTCACGCATATCTAAAAACCTGATCCGCGGTAAACAGATCGCTTCCAGCGCCAGCGCGGGTTACAACATGATGTCACGCCTTGATGACATGTTTATTTTTGATGGCGCACCCACTCCCAACAACAATATTGTCGCCGTCGAAAAAGCGCTGCGCCAGCAAATTTCGCAGCTTAGAGATACCACTGTCACCAGCGACGAACTGCAACGCGTCAAAGCGCAGGTTATTGCCGCTGATGTTTATGGCCGTGACTCAGTCTTTTATCAAGCAATGAAAATAGGCATGATGGAAACAGTGGGTCTCGACTGGCACCTCATCGATAGTTATGTTGAAAAAATCCGCGCCGTAACAGCCACCCAGGTTCAAGCTGTCGCAAAAAAATACCTGCATGATGACAATCTCACCGTAGCCATACTCGAACCGCTCTCAGACAGCAGCAAAAACACCACACCGATGAGTCATCACGGAGGTTCCCATGGCCATTAATTTAAGCAATAGCCTCACCTCTCGCATTCAAAACACTAAAAGACTAGCAATGCCTTCTCAGACTAACCTAAATATGACTACAAATAGAACACGTTTTTTATCGCATAACTTATTTCCTTTAGGCTTTTTGTTTTTGCTGATACTGACCAGCGGTCTTGCCCATGCATCACCCAACATCCAACACTGGGCGACTTCAAACGGCGCGCATGTCTATTTTGTTCCCGCCGCACAGCTACCGATGGTAGATGTTCGCATCACCTTCGACGCGGGTAGCGCCCGCGATGCGGATATGTCCGGCATTGCTCGTTTAACCAGCATAAGCCTTGATGACGGCGCCTCAAACAAGACGGGTGAATTAAGTGCTGACCAGTTAGCCGAGCGTTTTGACAGTCTCGGCGCACAATTCAATACCAGCGCACACCGCGACATGGCCGTAGTAACGCTGCGCAGTCTGTCTGATGCTGAACTGCTGGAACCTGCTGTAGAAACAGCCGCGTTAATATTGCAGCAACCCGCTTTCACAACTGAAAGTCTGGATCGTAATCGTAACCAAATGCAGGTTGCTCTGCGCACTCGCCAGCAATCACCAAGCGACTTAGCCAGCGATGCGTTTTTCTCCGCAATCTATAAAGGACACCCTTACGCATCACCTTCCCACGGCACACAAGCTTCGCTGGCCGCATTAACTCGTGAAAACATTGTCGGCTTTCATCAACGCTATTATGTCGCCAAAAATGCTGTCATAGCGATTGTTGGCGCACTGGATCGCGATGCGGCGGAAGCCTTAGCAGAAAAACTCATCGGCAGGCTACCTGCGGGCAGTGCCGCGAAAGCACTACCAAAACCCGCGCCTTTAAATGCTGCCCAAACTATTGTTGTAAAGCATCCATCAACACAAACTCATATATTAATTGGTCAACCTGGCATGTCACGTGACGACTCTGATTATTTCCCTTTATATGTAGGCAATCACGTATTGGGGGGTAGTGGACTGGTTTCGCGCATCAGTGAAGAAATTCGTGAAAAACGCGGACTCGCCTACAGTGCTTACAGTTATTTTTCTCCAATGCGTGTCGCTGGGCCCTTTATGATTGGCATGCAGACACGTAACGATCAAGTCGATGAAGCACTGAGTGTTATCAGCGAAACCATCAATCGTTTCCGTGATAGCGGCCCTGACAAAAATGAGCTGAACTCATCACAAAAAAATATCACCGGTGGTTTTCCATTGCGTTTGTCTAGCAATAAAAAAATTGCCGACTATCTTTCGATCATCGCTTTCTATCAATTACCATTAGACTATCTTGATAGCTTCAGTGACAAGGTCAGCAAAGTAACACGCAAAGACATTACCGCTGCATTCCAAAAACGGTTACAGCCACAAAACATGGTAACGGTGTTGGTCGGTGGCAAGCAGTAATAAAAAAAGCACTGAAAACAGCCTGCGGATTATTGGTGGCGAATGGCGCAGTCGGCGCATCCCTTTTGCCGCTGACACTGGTGTTCGGCCAACCGCTGACCGCATACGTGAAACTCTGTTTAACTGGTTACAAGGCATAACACCGGAAGCTCATTGCCTCGATCTCTTCGCGGGCAGTGGCGCACTTGCTTTTGAAGCTCTGTCACGCGGTGCAGCGTCAGTCACCATGGTTGACGAAGATCTGCGTGTCATTCAACAGCTTCAGCAAAATACAGCGCTGCTAAAGACTGATAAAGCCACCATGAAATGGAGTGATGCCCTGTCATTTTTGAGTGAATATGAACCTTTACCCGAACAAGCAAAACGCTATGATATCGTTTTTCTAGACCCGCCCTATCGTGATGATATAATCGGCGAATGTACTCAACGACTGGAAAAATCTGGCTGGCTGGCTAACACTGCCTGGGTTTATATGGAATGTGGCGCCGATCAAGCACTAGCAGAAATTCCAGGCAACTGGGAACTTCTGCACAACAAAAAAAGTAGCCAGATTCGTTACGCATTAGCCCGGAGAAAACCACAGAAAAAATCCTGAGTGTTTTTGTCAACTATTCATACGTCATGTTATACTTGTCGACCAGCTTGATAGAAAAGGCAATGAATGACAGTTTTTTAGCTTTTATCTAAATACAATACCAAAATGAAAAAAACCGCAATTTATCCAGGGACTTTTGATCCTATAACGCTGGGGCACTGTGACCTGATTCAGCGAGCGGCGAAGTTATTTGATCAGGTTATTATTGCTATTGCAGCTAGCCCCTCCAAGCAACCCACGTTTTCATTACAGGAACGTATTGAAATGGCGCAACAATCACTGACTGATCTTGAAAACATCAAAGTCTGTGGTTTTGATACCTTGCTGGTCAATTTTGCGCGCGAACAACAGGCTCAGGTTATCATCCGCGGCCTGCGCGCAGTCTCTGATTTTGAATATGAGTTTCAACTGGCGGATATGAATCGCAAACTGGCACCGGAAATAGAAGCACTTTTTCTAATGCCCGCAGAACAATTTGCCAATATATCGTCCAGCTTAGTACGTGAAGTCGCCACATTAGGCGGAGACATTGCTGCTTTTGTACCAGACAACGTCAAAGATGCGCTGTATCAGCGCCTGAGATGAATTAATATTTTAAAGAGGTAGTACTAATGTCCTTAATAATCACCGACGAATGCATCAATTGTGATGTCTGCGAGCCAGAATGTCCCAACGGCGCAATTGAAATGGGTGAAGAAATTTATGTCATCGACCCTGATTTATGCACAGAATGTGTGGGACATTTCGATGTGCCACAATGCGTCATAGTCTGCCCCGTGGACTGCATCCCAAAAGACCCTAATTGCGTGGAAACAGAAGAAGAGCTGGGCGTTAAATATGAAAAGCTCACGGGTGAAACGTATAGCCAGCAATAAATTTAATACATTTCACGAAACAACCAACTCAAGTAGTTAATATAAATAACCCAGAGCAACGATATTTTATGGTTAAAAATCCTAGCAGGTTTCTTTCTATCGTCCTACTGTGCAGCGCGTTATTTTTTACCACAAATATTCTTGCTATCACACCGCCCCACAATGCTGTGGCCAGCGCACATCCTCTTGCCACAGCAGCTGGCCTCGATATTCTTGAGCAAGGTGGCAACGCCTTTGATGCCGCAGTCGCAGTAACGGCAACACTGGCGGTCGTCGAGCCCACTGGCTCAGGTCTCGGCGGCGGCGGTTTCTGGTTATTGCATCGCGCCAAAGACAATTTCCAAACCATGATTGATGGCCGTGAAAAAGCACCGGGCGCTGCACACCGTGACATGTATTTGGACGACGCTGGCAATGTTATTCCGAAACTATCCATCGACGGACCTTTAGCGGCAGGGATTCCCGGCGTTCCGGCAGCACTCGAACACCTTGCCAAACAGTATGGAACGTTGCCACTAAAACAAACACTGGCCGCTGCCATCCGTCATGCCAGCGAAGGTTTCAGTATCAATGAAAGCTATCGCCGTTTAGCAAAATTCCGTCTCAATGCATTGCGTAACAGTCCTGGCGCCGCCGCGATATTCCTCAACAACAGACAACTCCCAGAAGCTGCTTATATTGTCCGACAAACCGATTTGGCTGAGACATTGACAGCGATAGCCAAACAGGGTGCAGCGGGCTTCTATACAGGTACAGTGGCCAACAAACTTGTGAAAGGTGTACGTGCAGCGGGTGGAAACTGGACACTACAGGATCTCAAAGACTACCAAATCAAGGAGCGCCGCCCCATCAAAGGGCACTTTCAGGGTATCGACATAATTTCCGCCTCCCCGCCTTCGTCTGGTGGCATTGCGCTGGTCACCATGCTCAACATTCTTAATGAGCTCGACGTTGATTTCACAACAGGTACAGATAAACATCTGGTTATTGAAGCGATGCGCCGTGCTTACCGTGATCGTGCGGTGTACCTAGGCGACCCGGATTTTATTGATATCCCAACTAAACGCTTGATTGATCCACTGTATGCCGCGGGACTGGCTGCATCAATTCGTCATGACCGCGCAACGGCTAGCAAGCAATTACCTGGCGTAACAGACATTTCCACAGGCACGGACACCACTCATTTTTCAATCTTGGACAAAGAAGGCAACCGCGTTGCGGCTACGCTATCAATTAACTTTCCCTTTGGCTCAGCTTTCGTTCCACCCGGCACTGGTGTGCTGCTAAACGATGAAATGGATGATTTTTCCAGCAAACCTAGCACTCCGAACGTTTATGGATTAATAGGCGGTGAAGCCAATGCTATCGCTCCCGACAAGCGACCACTGTCCAGCATGTCACCGAGCTTTTTAGAGAGTGAACGTGGCATTGCTATCGTTGGCACACCCGGCGGCAGCCGCATTATTACAATGGTATTATTGGCTGCACTGGATTTTGCAAAAGGCAATGGTCCCGACTCCTGGGTGAATATCGGGCGCTTTCACCACCAATTCATTCCTGATGTTGTGGCCTTTGAAAAAGGTGCGCTGACTGACAATGAAATTGAAATACTGACTAACATGGGCCATACCCTGAAACAACGCAGTCGTCCCTATGGCAATATGCAAGCAATATTGTGGGATAAACAAAAAAATCAAGTAAGTGCGGCGAGTGATCCGCGCGGCAGTGGTTCAGCTGAATTACGCTGATATAAGCGATTAAAATATCAAGCGTTTAAATCTGGGATCAACTTGCTTTCAATTACTGCAATCTGATCCTTCAAGCTCAATTTACGCTTCTTCATCCGGCGCAATTTTAACTGATCAAAATCACCGGAATTCTCAGCCAGATGAGATATCACATCATCCAGGTCACGATGCTCAAGCTGCAACTCCCGAAGCTTTTCTCTGAGTATTTCGTTCTCAATTTCGTTCTGATCATAATCCATCTTGTTCTGCCTCGTAGCGCGCTGCAGCGATTATAGCAGAACTGTTACACAGAACGGTCTTTAGACGACCTTATTGAATAACACTGCCAAAAACATATTGCTAGCAACCTTGCGCTGGCTGCCAATATTGACTAAACTTTGCGTCTGCACATAAATATAATTGCAGAAATAACAGCAAAAAGGGAGAAGAGTACATGTTTCCAGGAATTTTAGTACCAATCATCATGTTTTTTGGTATTACAGTCATTGCAGCACCTTTTTTGTGTGGCGACCGCTGATATCGAATAACCGACTTTTATGCTAAAGGCCCGGGAAATCCCGGGCTTTTTTCGTTGTACGGAATGTTTTAACAATGCCCATAAGCACACCCGAAAAAGAACCTACTAACACCTCAGATCAACATTACCTGCTTAAGTTCCTACTCGCCGCTGGCGCATTCCTGTTTGTTGGAACTGTTCAAGGCGTTTTACAGGTGCTGCCACCGATCCGCAGCTGGCTTGACTCAATAGGCAGCCCCATCGCTGGCCCCGGCCACATGATTGATCCGCTGGCTCACGCACATGTCAACATTGTTGGCGGACTGGTCATGATCAGCATGGCGATGAGCTATTACCTGCTTGAAAAAATATCGGAAAAACCTCTTTATTCTCGTCGCCTGGCAAATCACTCATTCTGGTGGTTGACCTTCGGTGTGATTGGCTTTTATTCTACGCTAATAATATTTGGTTACATGGAAGGTGAGCTAATGCTAGCGGATATGATGGATGAAGCCATCGCTCTGCATTCGATTTATGGCATAACTATAGC
>Ga0316209_1002058_pt1 | contig 17534 bp, 13 predicted proteins | sample 6monopyrite_MG_FD_204945 | JGI IMG/M metagenome (GOLD analysis project Ga0316209, IMG submission 204945) | Microbial mat bacterial communities from mineral coupon in-situ incubated in ocean water Damariscotta River, Maine, United States -... | ecosystem: Environmental > Aquatic > Marine >...
AAAAGTTTACTATCAAGTGCAACAAATTATTAAATGGTCATCAGGAGCACTAAGCCTGGTAGTTTTTAGAAGTCTAGTATCGGCAAAAGACGATTAATTGCAGACAAGTCTATGAGCAGCAGCTAAAATCTCATAACAACGCTGAAAGCCTTCGCTGTCCATTATTCAAGGTTGTAAAATGAAGAAACTTAAGAATGAAAGCGCACTATTTAAAAAAGCCATTGAGATTGGCGAAAAATACGCCAAAAATCGGGGTTATAAGGGGTTTTCTGGCACTGATTCGGCAAAAGAAAAAACGGAGTCGCTCTATCGTCTGTTGGTGCACGATAAGCTGGTTCAGCCTTTGGCGAAAGATCAGGAGAACCTGCAAAATATGCGACATAAACTGGCGCTCTGGATAGCGCGCCAGTTGCCTGAAGGACATGAGCTACTCTCCTGAGTTCATTTTTAGATGAATAACTTCCTGAAATTAATCTTGCTGTTCGCCTGTCTGCTGTCGGTTCAATCGACCGCTTTGCAGCACGAGTTTAGCAGCGAGCATTTATTTTCAAATGGTTATCATAATTGCCTGGCGCAAGCGATCCATTTGGATAGCAGCGCTAACGCGGAAGCGTCCGCATTGTGTGTACAGCAGGCGCAGGTTTGTAGCGGCAGCATTACGCCAAGTAGAACCAATTACCACCTAAGCCGCGTTAACGCTCGCTTTGCGCGGGCCCCCCCAGTTTTCTCCTGAGATTTTATTTCTACCACCGCGAACAATCACACACGTGAATTGTTTGTGAGAATATATTTGAGCTTGAGGGCTCATGGTCGATCTTTAATGGAGAAACAAGGTGTTTAAATCTTTTGTGATCGCACTCGTGCTGTGCGTATTTTACCTGGGCGGCTCGCCAGCAAAATCAGAGCCTGTAAAAAACGAATTTGAAAAAACGGTAGCAAAAGTACCGGTGCAGGGCAAAGTGATAGACCGCGACGGCCTGGGGCTGGCTCGAGTGGAGGTGATTGTACGCGATAGTCAATGGCAGACTATTACTGATGGAAACGGCCGCTTCTTGCTTGAGCTGCCGCCAGGTCAATACACGCTTGACGTTGAAGGCGGCGATGATTTGCATTTTCATCAGGTGATAGATGTCACCCGTGAAGAACAAAGCGAGTTGATTGTTCAGTTACAAGATGAGCCGGGCCACAAACTCGTGATCCGCGCCAATCCGCTGGAGCATACTTCTCTTGATATGGCGACGCCGACTACCCTTATTAGTGGCGAAGAACTGGTTATGAAACGTGCTGGAACTCTTGGCGATATTCTTCAAAATGAGCCGGGACTCAGCGTTTCTTCTTTTGGCCCGGCAGTTGCACGCCCGGTAATTCGCGGTCTGAGCGGTTCCAGGGTAACCATCACTAACAACCAGATGATGGTTCAGGATGCGTCGACAATTAGCCCCGACCATGACGTTGGCATTGAAGCATTATTGATCGAACAGGTTGAAGTAGTTAAAGGGCCTGCGACGCTGCTGTATGGCAGCGGTTCCATCGGCGGTGTGGTTAACGCCATCGATCGGAAAATCAGCGGATCGCCAAATGACGGACTAAGCGGTGGGATAGAGTTACGCGGTGGCGATTCGGCAACAGGAGAGAAATCGGCGATATTTTCACTAGATGGCGGGCAAAACAATTGGAATTGGCATCTGGATGGCTACACTAATCAGTCAGATGAGTTACAGATCCCATCCCCTGCCATGTCGCAAGCCCTTTATCGGCAAATAAGTGAGCAAGACGGAGAGCTACCTGCAAATGCTGATGTCGCTGAAAATGACGGAAAACAAAATAAGCTGAACAACAGTCAGGTAAAAACCAGCGGAGGCAGCGTCGGCGCGACTAGGCTAACCGAGTGGGGACACTGGGGATTTGCGGTCAGCCGCGTAGACAAAAATTATGGCGTACCTGGCGCTGATGAAACCTCCTTGCCGGTTGATGAAAATTCAGAGGAAGAAGCAGTTGCAATTGAGATGGTACAAACACGATATGATTTGCAGGCTAAGATCGAACAGCCTTTTGAAGCCGCAGAAGAGCTTTTTGTAGGCTACGCCAGCACCGATTACAATTTGCAGGAACTGGAAGGCTTAGTGCTGGGAACTGAATTTATCAACAAAGCCTGGGAGTTTAAGTCTTACCTTAAACAATCGAGCTGGAAAGGTTGGGATGGGATTGTAGGCTACCAGCAAACCGAACGCGACTTTGCGGCGATTGGAGAGGAGGCTTTTGTTCCACCTTCCACAACCAAGAACAAGGCCATATTTATAGTCGAAGAAAAACAAAACGGTGATCTTAAATGGGAGTTGGGCGCGCGTTTTGAAAACCAGCAGGTGAGTGCCGTTGGACAAAATTCTATTGACGGAAACGCGACAAGTTTTTCTGCGGGCGCGGTGTATTCGCTGGCCAGACACAACAAGCTGGCGCTTAATTTTGCCAGAGCCGTTCGCTTTGCCACGGCAGAAGAATTGTTTTCAGAAGGGCCGCACATTGCGACACGATCTTATGAAATCGGAAATGAAGCACTGAACAACGAGATCTCCAGTAACTTTGATTTTTCCTATCGTTTTGAAAGGGCTGGCTTCAATGGGGAAGTTAACTTTTATGTTAACCGCTTTTCTGATTTTATTTACGGCGCTAACGCTTCATCAACGGATGCCTGTGTAACGGTAGACGCAGCCTTGGAAGCGCAATCTGAATCGCTGCAACTGGTCTGCTATAAGCAGCAGGACGCCAAATTCAAAGGCGTTGAACTGGCAATAGAAACCTTAATATTCGAAAAGAACTTACATCAGCTTAAACTGGAGCTTATGGCGGATTACACCCGAGCAGAATTGGACGACGGAGAAAATGTTCCGCGTATCCCGCCCGCGAAAACCGGAGTATCGTTGCGGTACGATTTTGATCAGTTTTCAAGCGATTTGAGCTGGGTCAGATTTCGAACGCAAAATGACGTCGCGCTAAACGAATTACCTACAGAAGGATTTGATATGCTCGACCTGGACCTGATCTATCGGTTGCCGTTTCAGGCGAATGAGATGATGCTATTTTTGAAAGGTAAAAACCTGTTAGACGAGGAAGCGCGCGATCACGCTTCATTTTTGAAAGACTTTGCGCCTCGCGCCGGCCGCAGTTTTATACTCGGAGCACGGTATAGCTTTTGAGCGATTGAGGCAGCACATGCCTTGCCTTGCCTTGCCTTGCCTTGCAGGTTGGGGACTGGTGACAAAATCAAGTTATTTGTTTAAACCGGATCCCGCCAGAATTTTGAGGATTATTATTGAGTAGTTCAAATTCTGGCGATTCCTGTTTACGGCTTTCAATTTCTGGTGCATCAAAAAGGGTTTCCGGTTCTCGTTTAATTTCTACACCTTGAGTTAGCGCGGTAAAAGGAAACAGAGAAGTGTCCATCAGGTGAGAAGGCGCGACGTTACCTATGGCGCGAAAGATGCTTTCGATTCGACCGGGAAACTGACTCTCCCAGCTTTTTAGCATTTGCTTAATTTGCTTTCGTTGCAGGTTTTCCTGCGAGCCACAGAGATTGCACGGGATTATTGGAAATTCCTTTAGCTCGGCAAACCGTTCGAGATCAGCTTCTTTGCAATAGGCCAACGGCCGTATGACGGTATTTTTGCCGTCATCGCTCAATAGCTTAGGCGGCATCGATTTGAGTTTCCCACCAAAAAACAGGTTTAAAAACAGCGTTTCCATTATATCTTCGCGGTGATGCCCCAGTGCGATCTTGGTGATCTGGTTCTGTTGCGCCCAGGAATAGATAATCCCGCGTCTTAGACGAGAGCATAGGGAACAGGTCGTTTTCCCCTCCGGGATTTTATCTTTAACGATGCTGTAAGTGTCTTCTTCGATAATATGATATTGAATTCCCTGAGCTGCCAGATAGTCGGGCAAAACGTTTTCCGGAAAACCCGGCTGCTTTTGATCCAGGTTAACGGCAACCAGCTCAAAATCGATTGGGGCACTATTTTGCAGGTTTCGTAAAATTTCCAGCATCGCGTAGCTATCTTTACCGCCCGAAAGGCAAACCATAATCTTGTCGCCGTCTTCAATAAGATTGAAATCTTCAATTGCCTTGCCGACATTACGACGGAGTCGCTTGTGGAGTTTGTTATATTCCACTTTTAACTGCGAGTTCTGGTTCTGAAATCCGGCATCCGGCATGGGTAAATCCACAAAATAGTCGCTGATTAATTGGCGTTGGATTATACAAAAATAAGCGAGCGGTTGTTAGCCCGTTTGTCGAACTGACAGATCAAGTTTCGGCCACAATACCCGGTCGTCGCTTTTTAGGCTAAAAACGCCAGAAAAGTCGCCGATTTGGCAAGGTGAGCGAGTACTTTACATGCCAACGCCTGAAAACATGGAATAGTGATTTGAAAGTCACTGATTTGCCGATTCTGGAACAACCAGAATTCAGGCTGTCAACAAAAATCCACAGAAATTTCAACTAAATGTTATGGCGCTCTGCACAAAAAAAAACCAGTGTCAGTAACTTGCTGATTTTGTTAAAAATAATCGTAACGTATTGATATTAAAGAGAAAATATTGCGCTGGTTAAAATATAGCCAATTTGTGGTCGGCTAAGTAATTATGCGGGATTGCGGCAGTTTTAGGATTCTTTTCCCCAAAGTTATCCACAGTTTCTGTGGAATACTTTGAGCGCTTATTTTATAAACAAATGTCGGGCCAATTTGCCAGATCTGAGACGATTAATTTCACAGTTACGACCATTCACCCTGGAAATCGGAATTTTCTGTTGTTAAACCAAGTTTACACCTAGCCCTGCTTAGGCTGTTTTTGTTGTTGACGAGATAGTGTAGGACTTACCCTGCTTAACCTTTTTGTAGTTTCCGAAAACCTCATTAAAAGTCCGTTTACAAAAATGGCGTAAGCCATTAACGGTTACCACCACAAATTTACCGCCTAGTTTAAGGTGGTAAAAGGCATCATATAAGAAAAGATAAAGCATTTCGTTGCCGACTTTGGCAGGAATATTGGATACTATCAGGTCAAATTTTTGTTCATTGAGGGCGGACAGTCCGTTGCTGAGCATAGCTTCTGCATTGTTCAGGCCATTGATCCTGATATTTTGTTTAGCGTGGTCAATCGCGACAAAATCCTTATCCAGCAGTAAACTTGATCCTTTGCTTGCTTTTCTTGCCATCCATATCCCGATCGGCCCGTAGCCACAACCCAGATCCAGACAGTCAAAGTGCGGCTCGACTTGCAGGTGTTGCAATATCAGCCGGGTGCCTTCGTCGATCTCTTTCGGAGAAAACACACCAAAGCTGGTCTCAAACTTCAACTGCTCGCCGTTTAGGTCGACCTGCAGGCTAAGGGCTTGTCTTATTCGCACGGCTTCGGCGGCGGGAGATGGACACATAGTTAACACTCTTTGACTTATCAGGATTGATTGCGAGGCGTCATTATATGATAAAATCGCGCCAATCTTGCAGATATATTAGAGGTTTTAATGGCCAGGCCGCCAGTTTTCAGAGTGGTATTTGTCAATAACGGCAAAACTTACGAAGTTTATGCCGAACAGGTTCAACAGGGGCAACTGTATGGCTTTATCGAAATAGAGGGCCTGCTTTTTAACGAGCGAGCTGGTGTTGTCGTCGATCCCGGCGAAGAAAAACTCAAAGCCGAGTTTGAAGGGGTGACAAAAACCAGCATACCGTTGCATTCGCTGGTACGAATTGACGAGGTAGAAAAACAGGGCATAGCTAAAATAAGCGACGCCAAGGGTGAGGTTGTCACCGCTTTTCCTACGCTCCGGCCTGATAGAACCAAAGCTTAGATTGCAATTTAAACAAAGGTAGTTCAGGAATGAGTCAGGATTTACACGGTAAAAGTCAGTTAGCGCAGAAAGCGGCTGCGGCAATGCAGAATCCACTGGGAAAGCCAACCCAATACGCGGAGGCCTATTCACCGAGTCTGTTATATACGATTAAACGCGCCGAAAAGAGAGATGAGCTTGGCGGCGTTGAACATTTTTATGGCGAAGATATCTGGAATGCTTATGAATTAAGCTGGCTGGGTAAAACGGGTGTACCCAAGATTGCAATTGCTGAAATTAGAGTGCCAGCGAGCAGCCCGAGTATCGTCGAATCTAAATCCCTCAAGCTTTACCTTAATTCGTTTAATCAGACTCGATTTGACTCATTGGAATCAGTGCTGCAGACCATAAAGAAGGATTTGAGTGGGGCAGTCGGCGCGAGTATTCAGGTTCACCTGTATTGTCCCGAAAGTTTTGATTACTTTGCGACCAAGACCATGAGCGGCGAAAATATTGATGAGCAATCGATTGAAATTGAAGATTTTAATTACAACCCAAAATTATTGGAACGGGCAGTTACGCGAAGGGAAAAGGCCGATAGCAAGCAGGAAAGTAGCCAGTATGATGAAGTCCCGGTAAGTGAAACGCTTGTCAGCCATTTGCTTAAAAGCAACTGCCTTATTACCAGTCAGCCGGATTGGGCTTCGATCCAGATTAGCTATAAAGGAGAGCAGATCGACCACGAGAAACTGCTACGCTATCTGGTTTCCTTTCGTTCACACAATGAGTTTCATGAGCAGTGTGTCGAAAGAATATACAGCGACTTAATGCAATACTGTCAACCGCTTGAGCTAACCGTTTATGCACGATATACCCGTCGCGGCGGTATTGACATTAATCCCTGGCGCAGTAACGTTGCAGAGCGCATGGAAAACATCAGGCTGACGCGACAATAAGCCTGGCAGCGGATTCAGGCTAGTTCTGCCACTGCCAGTTTGACAAAATCATTCGAAGTGACGACGCCGACTAGTTTGTCGCTTTCGGTAATAGCGACGCAACCGCTACGATTTTCAAGCAGGCTTTTGGCTACATCAATAATGGCTGCGTTGACATCAAAAACCAACGGCTGCGTATCCATTAACGACTCTACAGCCATCGATTTTTCAACGTGTTCCAGTTTATCAAGCCCACTTTGATTGATGATTTTAATCGCATTGCCCAGCACTGATTTTTGACTTAACATGCCGATCAGTTTGCCATTTTCAGCAGCTTTAACTGGAATGTGACGTATCTTTTTTTCCGCCATTAACATTCGCGCACGATGTACGTTGGCGTGTTGTGAAATAAACACCGGATTTTGAGTCATAATGGAGTCAACTTTAGCCATGCTGATTTACTCTTTCAGTTGAAATTACTTGTAGTATAGACCACAAATAAAAAAAACCGGCCGGGGCCGGTTTTTTTGCTATTTAATTAGCGGCGAGTTATCAGGCTTTGCCTGTGGTCGCATCTTCCAGCTCTTCTCTTAGAACGGCTTCCGGGCTTTGCTCATGCATTGCAAGGCCTTCGGCTCCGTGCATCCAGAATATCAATTTATTGGCAAATAAATACAGTACGACACCGGACAGGACTGTTGAAATTGCAATTCCACTGAATATACTGAGGGCATTTTCCACCATCATCGCTTCTTTGGCTGCATCGATGCAGGCTTCTAATGCTTCTGCGCCTAATCCCTCAGCGTTACATTTGGCTTCAAATGCGGCTTCGTTGCCGTGAGTTCCAACCATTGAACCGACAAATCCGGCGACTTTGTTGGCCAGTCCGGTAAAGAAGAACCAGGTACCCATCAGCAGGGAAGCGAGTCTTAAAGGAGCAAGTTTGGTAACCATTGAAAGACCGATTGGACTCAGACAGAGTTCGCCTAGCGTATGGAATAAATAGGCACCAACTAACCACAGCATGCTGGTTTTCGCGCCGTCTTCGCCTTGAGCCAGGGTTGCACCGATCATAAATACGAATCCAAGACCGAGTAATATCAGGCCAACCGCAAATTTAACTGGAGAGGTGGGCTCTTTGTCACCCAGCTTTAACCAGAAACTGGCAATTAGCGGGGCAAATAAAACGATGAAGAAAGGGTTGAGCGATTGAAAGTAAGTCGTCGGAACCTGCCAATCTCCAATATGTCTGTCGGTGAACCGGTCGGCGTAAATGTTGAGTAATCCACCAGCCTGCTCGAAACCGGCCCAGAAAATAATGGTGAAAACACCCATAATAAAGATGACCTTGATTCGGTCGAATTCTTCTCTTGTCAGTGGCGTTTTGGGCTTATCCTGGGCTTCGCGTCGCTCTCGTTTGGCATTGGGCTCTACACCGATATCGCCAAGATACTTCTTTGCGAACAAAGTTTGCAGGATCACGCTGAGAACCATACCAATACCGGCGCTGGCAAATCCGGCTTGCCAGTTACGCGTTATCACTTCGACACCATTGACTATTTCAACGGTTCCGTACGCATTGACCACTTCGCCGACGATAATGCCGGAAAGAAATGCACCAACGTTAATACCCATGTAAAAAATGGTAAATGCCCCGTCGCGCCGATGATCGCCTTCGCAGTAAAGATCGCCGACCATGGTTGAGATATTTGGTTTGAACATGCCATTACCCGCGATCAAAAGCGCTAGACCGGTGTAAAAAGTGTGGATTTCCAGACCTGGAAACCAGGAGTGAGGCATTGCCAGGGTAAATTGACCGGCGGCCATCAATACGCCACCAATCAGGATGGATTTGCGCTGTCCAAATACGTTGTCAGCTAACCAGCCGCCTAACAATGGCGTCAGGTACACCAGCATGGTAAAAGTTCCATACAGGTTAATCGCGTCGCTTTCCGACCAGCCGAGGCCGTAGCCACCTTCGTTAAGTGCTTTGTCCCCTATATAGAGAACGAGTATCGCGCGCATGGCGTAATAGCTGAAGCGCTCCCACAATTCGGTGCTAAAAAGTAGGAATAAACCTTTAGGATGGCCTAAAAATTCTCCCTTAGGGACATTTAATGACATTGTTTGAAGACTCCTGTGGTCTGTTTTTATGTATTTCCGTTAAGTTATTCTTATTGATTAAACGGATGGCTTTCGCCCAGCAAAGGGGCTTTATACCTTTTTTGTATGGTCCCTGACAAGTCAAGAATTTGTGTAATGTTACAACTTGTTGAGCTAACTCTCTGTAAACCGGAGAGAAACTACGCGTACGAAAACTGGATTTGGACCTGAGTTGGTGATTCGATATTTTAGATTATCAGTTTATTAATTTTGTCCTTAGGGCTTTAAAACAAAAGGACAAAGAATACTTTTGCGGTACAATACGCCCAAATTGGCGAAAATAAGGTATTAGTATGACTTTCCTTGCTTGTCGGATTTACAAAACTGACGAAGGTGTCGAGCACCGTCTGGAACAAATGAAGGTTGACGCGCTTTGTGCCGGCGACGTGCTGATTCGAGTTCATTACTCGGGCGTCAATTACAAAGACGCGTTGGCCGCTAGCGGACGTGGACAAATTCTTAAATCTTTTCCGCTCAATGGCGGAATCGACCTGGCCGGTGTCGTAGTAGAATCCGACAGTCCTGATTTTAAGGTCGGCGATGAAGTTCTGGTCAACGGTTGTGGTCTGGGTGAGATTCACGACGGCGGGTTGGCGCAAATGGCGCGCGTTCCGGCTGACTGGGTAATGCCGGTACCAGACGGTCTTTCGCTCAAGGATTGCATGATTCTGGGCACTGCCGGATTTACCGCGGCTTTGGCAATCCACAGAATGCAGGAAAATGGTCAGACGCCTGAAAAAGGCCCGGTCGCAGTTACTGGTGCCAGCGGCGGCGTTGGTTCGGTTGCGGTGGATATCCTTGCCAAACTGGGTTACGAAGTGGTCGCTTTGAGTGGCCGCAGAGAGTTTGACGATTACCTGAAACAACTTGGGGCTAACAATGTCTGTTCGGCTGAAAGTCTGGCATTGGGTAAAAAACCACTGGAAAAGGGGATGTTTGGCGGCGTGATTGATAACGTCGGCGGTGAATTATTGGCTCAGCTAATCGCTCATACACACCTTTGGGGTAACGTCGCCAGTATTGGTCTGGCAGGCGGGCATAAGCTGGATACCACCGTGTTTCCTTTTATACTGCGTGGAGTGAGTCTGCTCGGCGTGAGCTCAACCAACTGCCCGATGCCATTACGAAGGACGATCTGGCAGCAGTTAGGCAATCAGTTCAAACCGACACACCTTGACTCGATTTTGACGGAAGTAGTACCACTGTCGCAAGTTTCTTCGGCGTTTAACGACTTGATTGACAGAAAGAAGCACGGCCGAATCGTGGTGGATTGTCAACAATAGAACCGGTTAAAAATAGAAGTAATCAAGATTAGAAATGTGATACATATTTAGTCAAAAACGGGACGTTATGAAAAATCAGTTAGCAAGAATCGTTGCCAAACTTCAATCCAGGCCCAAATGGCTAAGCGGGTGGTTACTCGATTATGCTTTGGGCTCAACGATTAAATTTATCGGCACTGCCGGATTACACTGCGAGTCTTTAACTCAGGAAAAAGCGGTGTTTGTTTTAAAAAACCGCAAAAAGGTTCAAAACCATATTAAAACGGTTCACGCCGCCGCCAGCGGACTAATTGCTGAAACCGCCAGCGGAATGGTGGTTGGCATGAATATCCCCGATGATAAAATCCCGGTGATCAAAACCATGCACATCAACTACGTTAAGCGTTCAACAGGCGGATTAAGAGCCGTGGCCACGATATCGCAGGAACAAATTGAGCAGTTGCATCAACTGGACAAAGGTGAAATGAAGGTTGCTGTTGTTGTCACCGATTCAGCCGGAGTCGAACCGGTTGAATGCGAAATGGTCTGGGCCTGGGTGCCTAAAAAAGCAAGGTAAAAGGGCGTAGGTTTTTGGGATTGACTTAGCTGTCCACTTATCACCATTAATCGCTGTGAGCGAATTAGAGATCTCGATATGCAAGTTTATCTAACTGCACTCGGTTGCCGTTTAAACGAAGCTGAGCTGCAAATGTGGGCCGATGAATTTCGAGTGCAGGGCCTTGCAATCACTTCGCTGATTGAAGATGCCAGTATTTTGGTTATTAATACCTGCGCGGTTACTGGCGAAGCGGCCAGAAAATCTCGCCAGACAATCCGCAAACTGCATCGCAAGAACCCGGCTGCCAAGTTAATTGTGACCGGTTGTTACGCCTCGCTGGAAAAACAACAGGCGCAAACCTTGCTCGGGGTCGATCTGGTGGTAGCCAATGCCGACAAAAACAAATTACCTGTGCTCGCAAAGGAATTATTAGAAGTACCCTCGATGCCGTTTGCTGCGACCGAACCCTCAGAAAATGCTCTGTTTGTGCGTAGTCGTGAGAGAGCATTTATTAAAATACAGGATGGTTGCCGCTATCGTTGTACTTACTGTATTGTCACCGTGGCCAGGGGAGAAGAATCGAGTCGTACTCTCGAAGACTTACTCAACGAAGTTAAACGCTTGCAAGCTATTGGTGTAAAGGAAATTGTTTTAACCGGTGTTCATGTTGGCGGTTACGGCGCCGATCTAGGAACCAACCTTTATGAACTGGTCGTGGCACTGTTAAAACAGACAAGCATTGAGCGTATCCGTTTTGCCTCGGTTGAACCATGGGATTTGCCAGAGCATTTTTTTGAGCTTTTCAAAAACAAAAGGCTCATGCCACACATGCACTTGCCAATTCAAAGTGGCAGTGATCAAATTCTTAAAAAAATGTCACGACGTTGCAAGGCAGAAACATTCCTACAGTTGGTCGACAAAGCACGCCAGGTAGTTCCTGATTTTAATATCACCAGTGATGTTATTGTCGGTTTTCCGGGAGAAACCGAGGACGACTTTGCGCTTTCGCAAAAAATAGTGGAAGCGGCTAACTTTGGACACGTACATATATTTTCTTATTCCAATAGAGAAGGGACAAAGGCGGCAACACTATCGGGTCAAATCGACGGTGAAATTAAGAAAAAAAGAAGTCAACGCCTGCATCAGGTTGCTTCTCAGGTAAAACAGCAGCAACAGGCGAAGATGCTCGGTAAGCGGCAAAAGATTTTGTGGGAAGGCAAAGGCCAGCGAACAGAAAGTGGGCGCTTCCGCTATTATGGTTACACCGAGAATTACCATAAAGTGCTTATCGACCTTGAACAAGCGATAGATATTGGAAATCAGATTATTTGCTGTGAAATTAAACAAATCGATCCGCAAAGTGGATTGCTGCGGGTTGCTTTAGTTGAAATCCTTAATCCGGCGGAGCAACCCATATGGCTCAAACAGAATTAGGCGAGCCAATTGAAGCGGCAGACAACTCAGGAAGTCTGCCGCTGGCTAAAAAATGATTTTGCTTCTCCGGCTACCGCGTCGATGGCCAAAATAAAATCAGCATGAATATATTGCACATTCTCATCTAACCCCTGTAGTTTCAGGTGGGTTTCATAAACATGTGCACTGTTTTTAAGCTGAGGAACACCGCAGTAAGCTGTAGCGCCGTGTAATTTATGCACCTGTTCTTTCAACCGCATTTCATCACCATCTTTTAGCGCCTGTTCCATCTGCTCTTTTGCGTCGCTAAAACTGTCGACTAACATTGACAGCATGTCGCGTGCCAGTGACTCTTTATTATTGGCCGCTTTCAGGCTGAGTTGCCAGTCGATAATTTGTAAGTCTCTGTTAGGTGCGGTTTTTATTGTCTGCTTTGCCGTGCCCGGAATTACTTCATTTTCAGAATCGACTGTGAGATTTAGTTGTTTTCGCGTCCATGTTCTAATCGTCTCTTCAATCTGTTTCGGGCTGATCGGCTTGGTTAAATAATCGTCCATACCTTCACTTAAAAGTTTGTCTTTTTCACCTTTCATTGCGTGCGCAGTCAGAGCAACGATAGGAACTCTATGTCGGTTTTTCATTTTACGAATGTGGCGAGTCGCTTCCAGTCCGTCCATTTCAGGCATTTGAATATCCATAAAGATAAGGTCAAACTCTTGACCTTTGCATAGACTCACCGCTTCAGCGCCATTTCTTGCCAGGGTTGTTTCCACGTTGTATTCCGATAATAATTCGGCGATCAATTTCAGGTTGGCTTCATTATCGTCGACACATAAAATCCTGGAATCTCCGGCTTCGGATGGCTCTTTGATAACTGCAGAAATTTGCTTTGGAGGTTGAGGCTCTTTGCCAATTTCAAACCAGTCAAAAAGAGATTTGTAGAGCGCTTTTCTGACTACGGGTTTAAGCAGGTAATTATTGATGGAAAGTTTGGAAAACGAATTAATCAGGTCTTCGTCGGACGAGTTAAGCAGCAACGCCAGAGGGCAACTTAGCCGATCAGAAACTGCTTTGAGCTTGGAAAAATTGTCCAGGCTGTCGCTGTCGTCATAACCGCCAACAAGAATGAGATGGACTGTCTTATCCTGCTGCTGGTTGAGACTGGCCAGTTCGAGCATTGACGACAGATCATCGCAAACTTCAACGATGGTATTCCAACGACTCAACTGGTGCTTGAGCGCCAACTGAGAAACAGGGTTTTTGTCGTGTAGCAATATCCTTCGCCCAGGAAACCCGAAGTCGACCATTTTGTTCACGTCAGGATCTTTATCCAGCTCCAGCGTAAACCAGAAAGTTGAACCGATGTTTTCTTCGCTTTCGAGGCCAATGCGACCATTCATAGACTCGACCAGCTTTTTGGAAATAACCAGCCCCAGCCCAGTTCCACCGAATCGGCGGGTAGTCGTGGTGTCGGCTTGTGTAAACGCCTGAAAAAGAATTTTTTGCTGGTCTTTGGATAATCCGATGCCGGTGTCGGTTACTTTGATCTTAAGGCGAACCGAGTTGGGACTTTCATCATCCAACAAAACACGAATTTGAATATTACCTTCATGCGTAAACTTGATCGCATTATTGGTGAGGTTGGTGAGGATCTGGATGATTCTAACCGAATCACCGAGTAAAAATTCAGGAATATCCTGATACACCATGCCGATAAGTTCGACCTTCTTTTTCTGCGCCTGTGGGCCAAGTAAATTAAGTACCTCATCGACACAATCATGAATATTGAGCGAGCGATTTTCCAGCACCATTTTGCCCGCTTCAATTTTCGAGAAGTCGAGAATATCATCGATAATCGAAAGCAAATTATTGGCCGACTTTTTAATGGTATTTAAATGATCATTTTGCTTGGGCGACAATTTTGAGCGCAATAACAGATTGGTAAAACCAATAACCCCGTTCATTGGCGTGCGAATTTCGTGGCTCATATTGGCGAGAAATTCCGATTTAACCCGATTAGCTTCAATTGCCTGTTTTCTTGCCATATCCAGTTCAACATTTTGCAATTCTAGAGCTTCATTGGTTTCGTGCAGGTCGGCGGTTGCCTGCTCGACCGCCATCTGCATCTCTTCGCTGGCTTCGTATATGGACTGGCTCATATCGTTAAAACCGTCCACCAGCGTTTTTAGCTCTCCTGTCGCCTGAGATTTGATTGCGACCTTAAGTTGTCCTTCTTTTATGCGCTTGACCGCAGTCGCTAACTGTATAATGGGCAATGTAATTGAACGCGCCATCCCGCGAGCTAATACGCCGCCCAACACCAGTCCGATAAGCAGAATAACCACTGCGGTAGTAATGGTTTGATATTGTCTCAGCCGTGCATTTTTTTTGGTAAGATAAACCGCGACATAGCCGAGAACCGGTGGTTCCATTTTTGACGTATTGAACTCAGGCGCATTGTTAAAATTCGGCTGGGTATATATCGGAGCCCTGACGATAATACCGTCCTCGAGCTGCCGTGTATAAACCTGCCTGGGTTTTTCCAGGGAGGAGGCGGCTAGTTTCTGGATTTGTTGAGCTGTACCGGACTTTGCAAACAGCAGGTTGTTTTTATCAAAAATTGCCACGGCGAGAATGTCGTCGTCGCCATCGCGCGCAGAAGAAACGAGTTTTGAGAGCGCACGTGAATTGGCAGACAACACCGGGTACTCGGCGGTTTGGGCCAGGTAGTTGCCAATAGTCTTGCCACGTTCCATCAACGATACGTCCAGATCCTGCATGCGAGTGCCGATAAAATAGGTACCCATAACCAGTGCCACCAATCCGGTCGGGATCAGCGCTAACATGATAACGCGGGCTCTTATTCCCCATTCATTCATTGCTCAATCCTTGCTGTTTGTTTCTATCCATAAGGTTCAGGTGTTGCGTCAGCGACTCCGCCCTTAGCCTGGAAAGCCCCAGGTTGTCAGCTATTTTTCTGTTCAAGTTAACAGCATAACGCTTGGCGTAGTGCGGTGGTCGGAATTTTTTTTGTTCACATAACTCGCTAATTTCTGCTACCGCTTGTTGTGCCAGCGCGTTAGTAGGCGTGTAGACGCTTGCGAGCGCTCCTGCAGCGGTATCGCTAGTTCGGCTTCCGATTAAGCGAACATTGTTTCGATAGGCTGAAAGAACTAGATTAGCCATTTTTGCGTCACTCGACTGACTGCTTTGATTCTGTAGCAGTAGGTAGTCGTTTTTTTCTGCGAGAGTGTCAATGAAGTCATTGGGGCTTTCCGGTCGACGTAATATCTTATATTTTAAAGACACCGACTCCTTCGCCGCGATGTCTAATAGTTCGGGCAGATAAAATCTGTTTTTCTGGTCGAGTAATATGATTGCTTTTACCGGTGTCGTCCCAAGAGCTTGCGCCAGATATAGCTGCCTTATGAACGACTGTTCTTCATAAATACCGCTAATATATAGGCTCAGCTGTTGATAGGTTCGCGCGAGGCCGTCCAGCTCCTCTTTTGAAACTAGCAGACTGTAAAGTTTCGATCTGGTTCGTGCTGCCAGAGCGCGCCGAGTTGAGGTCAATCCAATGGTGACTGCGCAGTGAGGGGGAGAGCTCAATGTTTGCTCAATCTGTGCGTCCGTCATTTGTCTAAGGTCTCGAAAAAGTGGCGAAAGAGACGGCTCTTTTTGTGAAAACCAATTATTTAAAGTCTTTATCAGGGGCGATGCCCGATCATCAAAGCTATCGTATAAGACTGGAAAGACCTTTTTATCGGCACCTTTTTGAATTTGAAACCCGCTTGCCCTGGAATTAAACGAATTAGTGGCTTTTTGTTCAACCGCGTACAGGCTAGTCGATAAGCACAATAAAGCGCTGGAAAGCGCCAGCAGGCAAACCTTGGGTAATAGCGTTGATTTTAGTTGCATAAGTAGTTGAATCTTAACCTATCCGCCAGTGCGAGTAAAAAACAGAAATCCCTTAAATCAGCGTTAATTTCGCCATCTTTCGAGAATATTACCCGTTTTTCTAAAATTTCGGAATTTGCCGCATTACGACTATGAACCGAGCTTAATTTGTTCACCACAAGATGGCAGTTAGCAGTATAATGCGCGCTCTTAGCAAACTATCAGCAAAGCAAATTAACGCTAACACCCTATTTAGGTGAGCGATCAGTGCGGAAACATTGTATGCCCAGAAAACACAGAAGAAAGCAAAAACTGCCATCAGAAGCAGTTACCCTGAGTATTGAGAGTTTATCGCACGAAGGTCGCGGCGTCGGCCGAGTCGATGGTAAAACCGTATTTGTCGACGGCGCGTTGTCTGGCGAAGAGGTTGAGATGCAGTACACGTATCAACGCGGAAAATTTGACGAAGGTCGGGCTCTGCGTGTCCTTAATGCCAGCGATGACCGAGTAGAGCCACCTTGCCAGCATTATGCAGTTTGTGGTGGTTGCAGTATGCAACACCTTTCCAGCAGCGCGCAGATCAACCACAAACAATCAATCTTGAAAGAGCAGTTTCAGCATTTTGCCCAAACCGCACCTGATCAATGGCTTGAACCTTTACAGGCGGATCTAATCGGCTACCGTCGAAAAGCGCGTCTGGGTGTACGTTATGTAATAAAAAAAGAAAAAACACTGATTGGCTTTCGTGAGAAATACTCTAATTTTCTCGCGGAAATTGATGACTGTCCGGTACTGTTAAAGCGAGTTTCTGACCAGTTAAACCCTTTGAGTCAGCTGATCGATGGGTTGGAAGGGCGGCAATTTATCCCGCAGATTGAGGTCTCCAGCGGTGATGAAAAGACCGCGTTTATCGTTCGCCACCTTAAACCAATGAGTGAAAATGATCGCGCCCGATGGATTCAATACGCGCAAGAGCAGCAGATTATTCTTTATCTGCAGCCAAAAGGGCCCAATACGGTTCACCGTCTCTGGCCGCTTGATGACAGCGAAGCGCAACTCAGTTATCGTTTGGACCCTTTTGATCTGGAATTTAAACAAAATCCGCTCGATTTTGCCCAGGTTAACGCCAGCATCAACCAGAAGATGGTGCCGCTGGCGCTTGAATTACTGGATATTGGCGCCGATGATGAAGTGCTGGATTTGTTTTGCGGGCTGGGTAACTTCACCCTGCCGCTGGCTACACGTGCCAAATTCGTGGTGGGAATAGAGGGCGTGGATGAGATGGTAAAACGCGGCCAGGAAAATGCAGTTCACAATCAGCTGACCAATGTTGAATTTTACCAGGCAGACCTGACCGCAGACATCAGCAAGATGCCCTGGGCAAATCGAAACTATAACAAAGTACTTATTGACCCGGCACGAAGCGGCGCGCTTGAAGTTATTAGCAATATCATTAAGATCAACCCACAAAAAAT
>Ga0316209_1002062_pt1 | contig 17509 bp, 18 predicted proteins | sample 6monopyrite_MG_FD_204945 | JGI IMG/M metagenome (GOLD analysis project Ga0316209, IMG submission 204945) | Microbial mat bacterial communities from mineral coupon in-situ incubated in ocean water Damariscotta River, Maine, United States -... | ecosystem: Environmental > Aquatic > Marine >...
CATTTAGATTGGCAGAATTCGATATTATGTATGGTGAAGGTATTTCCAAAATCGGGGAAATCATTGACTTGGGTGTCGAATACGAAATTATTAAGAAAAGTGGTTCTTGGTTTAGTTATGGCGATACCAAACTAGGTCAGGGACGCGATGCCGTAAAGGCGTTATTAAATGACAATCCTGAGTTATATGAAGAATTAGAGGCTAAAATACGCGAGGCTATTAAAGCTGTCAAATAGACAACATTTCTTTAATGATCAATAGAATAGGCATCTTTAAGGTGCCTATTCTATTTATTTTTGGCTGATTATATCAATGTATAATCCTGGTTAAATTCAGATGCAAAACAACTTTTCTTGTACCTTAACGACAATAAACGCAACCATAATCAAATAGTTTCATCTTAGAAATAAATTATTGACTTATGAAAAGGACGTTTTTGGTACTATGTGCCTTGATGGCATCCCTAACTTTTACTTCTTGTGATTTGGGAGATGATGGCCCAAACTTTCATTTTGTACCGTTACAAATAGAAAGTGTTGAGATTCCTGAATCGTTCGACCTTAATGAAACTTACGAAATCAAATTCAATTATATAATCCCAGATGGTTGTACCTATTATGAAGGTGTCGATGTGGTTAAGGATGAAATTACTACCCGAAAGGTTGTTGCCGTAGGCGCACAAAGAACAGATCAAGAAGCTTGTACTCAGGTTGTGCGGGAGGAAATGGCATCTTTCAATTTTATAGTACTTTACGATCAAACCTATTTATTTAGATTCTTTCAAGGAGAAGATACGAATGGAGAACAACAGTTTTTAGAGGTTGAAGTTCTGGTGAACTAAACCATCACAATAACCTAACCAATATTTTGAGTCTAAAAGAACTCATAGACAAGTGTAAAAAAGGCGATAGAAAGGCACAGGAGGAGTTATATAAGCAATATTCCAATATACTGTTCGGTATCTGTCTTAAATATTCACGCAATAAATCTGAGGCTGAAGATAGCCTTCATGATAGCTTCATGACCATATTTGAGAAGATAGGCCAATATAAATCAAAAGGCTCCTTTGAAGGGTGGATCAAGAGAATCACCATCAATACTGTCCTACAGAAATATAGAAAAGAAGAATATCTAAAAGTAGTTTCTGACAATGTAGAAGAAGAAGTCGAAGTAGAATCAGTGTACACTGATATTGGACTCCACACACTTTTAAAATACATTCAAGAATTACCAAATAAATATAGAATGACCTTTAATTTATATGTGTTGGATGGCTATTCGCATAAAGAAATAAGTTCCATACTGGGCACATCGCCCGGCACTTCAAAATCCAATCTTGCACGAGCCAGAATGATTTTAAAGGAAAAAATAGAAAACAAAACAACCAAAGCAATAATTGGCATTTTAATTATTGCATAAGGAAGAAACATGTGGGTGAAAATGAAATGCTCACAACAGAATCAAAAAACATGAACATTGCTTAACGAATAGCAAAATGAGTAAAAAAAACCTAGACAAAATATTCCAAGAGAAATTTTCGGATTTTTCAGACATCCCTACCGAAAAAGTCTGGAAATCCATAGAAATCTCTTTGAATAAAAAGAAGAAAAACCGCATGGTTATCCCCTTTTGGTGGAAACTTGGCGGTATTGCCGCAGCACTGGCAATTGGTTTGTTTCTAATCAATCCTCTCAAAGATGATGGAAATGAAACCAACACTATAGTTACAGATATAGAAAACGTGAAAGATAAACAGCATGAAGATGAAAACGCTGTTGATCACAAACCTAATGACCTAACGCCACAAGTGGTTGGAAGTGCAGCATCAGATAACAGTACGTTGATTGATTTAGACAATGACCAAAAGAAAAAGTCTGATTCCAAAAAACCCTTAGAAACCAATTCTACTTTGGTAAAACATGGTAAATCCCAAAAATCAGCGGACCAACAAAAGTCGACTAATTCAAAAATTGCGATATCCAAGAACGAAGATCCTACTGAAAAGAGAAATGGCGTTATTAAAGATGTTATTTCTACTGGGAAGGAAAGTGCAATAGTCATTAATGAACCTCAAAAAACAGAAAATATTTCTTCTGCCAAGGCCGTCAATGAAAAGAGTACAAAGGCTAATACTAGTTCGAAAGGAAATACGGAAGAAGTATTGGCCCAAATGAATCCTGAAGACCCGGTCAAGGAAATTGAAGCGGGTAAAAAATCAATCTACGATGAAATTGTAGAACAAGAAGAAGAAATAGAGGTTGCAGAAACTGTGGAAAGCAAATGGTCGGCTGGTCCAAGTATAGCGCCTGTTTATTTCAATGCCATTGGAGAGGGCTCACCTGTACATTCGATATTTGTGCCCAATTCAAAATCAGGTGATGTTAATCTAAGTTATGGTCTGGCCGTTTCTTACGAAATAAACAAAAAGCTATCGATAAAAACAGGTGTTCATAAAGTCGATTATGGCTATGATACCAATGAAGTGGAGTTTTCTTCTACATTGGAGAGCTTCGGTAATGGTCAAATAGAGAACATTGACTATAGTTCTGCATCCAGGAATATCCTGGTGGAAAGTAAAGCCAACAACAGAAACTCATTAACCGAGAGAACCGCTTTGGACGTTACTGCACAAGATCCGTCCTTATCTGGGGTAATGGCCCAACAATTTGGGTATTTGGAGATTCCCTTAGAACTAAATTATGCGCTTATCGATAATAAATTCGGCGTTGATCTTATAGGCGGCATCAGTTCATTGTTCTTGGTAGATAACTCAGTTTCGTTAACCTCCGGCGAATTAATAACTGAAATGGGTGAGGCCAATAACGTGAATACTATAAACTTCAGTACCAATATAGGATTTGGGGTTAATTATAAGTTCTCCCCTAAAATACAATTGAATATAGAACCGGTATTTAAATATCAATTAAATACCTTTTCTAATACCGCTGGTGATTTTCAGCCATTTACCATCGGTGTTTATAGTGGGCTTAATTTTAAATTTTAAATGATATAAATAATAAAAAGACCCTGACATACTGGTCAGGGTTCGTTCAAACATTTGTTTGTCTACTTTATTTCACAAATTGACAAAACAAAGTTTTCACGAAATTGGTTAGGTAGGTCATTGTTGGTAGCAATGACGTTTAAAGCCTTGAAGATCTCTCTTCAGGGCTTTACTTTGTATAGGATTGGGGCATTAATTCCTTTAAAATTATAGTTCGTACTTCTTCTCGCAATGTAGTCTTGTCCTCATCTTCCAAAATTGCAGTTTCAAAAAAGGAATGCACTTTAGCCCGAATCAAACCTGGGCTTCCACTTAGAAAAGTGAAAGAAAAGCGTTTTTTATTGTCATAAAATGTCATGGGCACAACAGGAATATTATGTGCTATTGCCATTTTAAATGCCCCATCCTTAAAATCATCCAATAAAACGTCTTCTTCGGGGACACCTCCTTCAGGAAAAATACAAATACTTAATCCTTGGTTTATTCGTCGTTGCGCCCTACGATAAACGCCAGACCTGCTACGACTGTCTTCCCTGTCTACCAAGATGCACACCCGCTTATAGAAAAAACCAAATAACGGTATTTTCACAAGCTCTTTTTTTCCAATAAAAACAAATGGGTTTTTACTAATGCGAAGCATCAACATTATATCAAACATACTGGTATGATTGGCAACCAACATATAGCTCTTGCCTTTTACTAGTTTTTCTTCCCAAAAGATTTTTTGTGGACAACCCATGCCCAATAATATGGGTCTTGCCCATAAATTTCTAGCCAACCAGAAAAACTGGGGATACCATTTTTCCGATAATGTTGAAATAACCAAAAAAGGGAAGAAAAGGATTATCGGTAATGTGACCATTACATAAAACCAAATGCGATATAAAAAGTGTCCTATGTTTTGAGCTGTTGACGGCATTGATCAAAAATAACAATTTGATGTTGTTATTTACGATTTGTTTTACCTTTGTGCTTCTTTGAAACCAATTGAATGGCAAGAATACTTACAGGCATACAAAGCACCGGCGTTCCCCACTTAGGAAATATCTTGGGCGCTATTGCACCAGCAATAAAAATGGCACAGGACCCTAAAAACGAATCATTTCTATTTATTGCGGATATGCATTCATTGACCCAGATAAAAAATGGGGATGATTTAAGAAACAATACCTACGCGACTGCAGCTACTTGGCTTGCCTTTGGGTTGGATATTGACAAAACAGTTTTTTATAGACAAAGTGATGTTCCGCAGGTGACCGAACTGGCTTGGTACCTCAGCTGCTTTTTTCCGTACCAAAGGCTTACCCTTGCCCATTCTTTTAAAGATAAAGCAGATAGATTGGAAGATGTAAATGCAGGATTGTTCAATTATCCAATGCTCATGGCGGCAGATATCTTATTATATGATGCTAATATTGTGCCTGTTGGTAAAGACCAATTACAGCATATTGAGATGACAAGGGATGTTGCTTCTCGTTTTCATGCCCAATTGGGTGCGACTTTTGTAGTACCGGAAGGAAAAGTACAGGAAGACACCATGTATATTCCTGGAACTGATGGACAGAAAATGAGTAAAAGCAAGGGTAACCTCATTAATATCTTTCAGCCTGATAAAAAATTACGTAAACAGATAATGGGAATCAAAACAGATAGTACACCGATGGAAGATCCTAAAGACCCAGACACTGATAATGTTTTTGCACTATACAAGATTCTTGCAACCCCTGAACAAATTGCCGAAATGAGGTCTAATTACAAAGGTGGTAATTATGGATACGGTCATGCAAAACAAGCTTTATATGAGGTAATTCTGGAAAAGTACAACCCCGCTCGTGAACGGTTCGATTATTACATGACCCACCTTGCTGAAATCGATAATGCTCTTGAAATCGGTGCCGAAAAAGCCAAAAAAGTAGCAGATGAAGTGCTAAATAGGGTTAGGGGTAAGGTTGGGTACTAAAAAATTAAAAACATATACCATCTAGTCGGTTAAAGGGTCATTTGGTATTATAATCCATGCTTCATTGTTCTGATTTTCGTCCACACTTTATCGATGAAATGCGAGAATCATTACATTCTGAGGCCTCATAATTCAAAATACCGACTAAGTAGTCTAAACTTCTTACAGAATTAATACTCCAAATAGACCCGTCGACTGCACTTGAGAAGGCAATGAACTAAATAACTTCGAACAATTTTCCAGGTAACGGGCGAATAACGCCTTTCATTTCCATATTCAAAAGGGTAGAAGAGACTTTGAAGATTGGCAACTTGCAATCAAGCGCAATGCTATCCAATAATTGTTTGCCCTCTTTCTGTAAATAGGAATAGATAGCTTTCTCTACTTCATCCAATTCAATAAACAACTGCTTTTGAATTGGTTTGGTTTCCTTTTCTTCCAATTCCCAATTCAATAGATATATCAAATCGGCAGCTGAAGTAATCATATGTGCCTTTTGCTGCTTTATCAGATTATTACAACCAGAGCTATACTTATCCTGGGCTCTACCCGGAACCGCAAATACTTCCCGATTATAACTGTTTGCAATATCGGCAGTAACCAGACTGCCTCCTTTTTCGGCTGATTCTACAACAATAGTGGCCTCGCTCATTCCGGCAATAATTCGATTTCTTTTCAAGAAATTCTCCCTATCGGGATTAGTGGAGCTCCAAAATTCAGTAATAAAACCCCCATTTTTTTCAACATCAGGAACATACTTGGAATGAATCTTCGGGTATATTTGGTTTAAACCATGGGCCAGACATCCTATAGTTTGCAATCCGTGTTTTATAGCTGTTTTCTGTGCACATATATCAACACCATAAGCGAATCCGCTTACAATAATAGGATCAAGCGGGGCTAAATCCTCTATTAGCTTTTCACAAAAAGCAGTGCCGTAACTCGTAATATTCCGCGTACCAACAATACTTATGATTTTTCGCTCTTCAAGGTCAATATTGCCTTTTTTGAATAAAATCAAAGGGCTATCAATACAATGCTTTAGATATCTAGGGTAATCATTATCAGTAAAGTAAGCGTAAGCGATATCATGGTCCTGGATATATTGCAGCTCCTTTTCCGCAGCTTCAGTATGTTCAGCATCAAGAAGTCCTTTGATCGTATAGGTGCCAATCCCATCAATCTTAAGCAGATTTTGTGTTTTATCATTAAAAATAGCAGATGGGCTGCCACAATGGGCTATGAGCTTTTTCGCTGAAATATCACCTATGTTCGGAATGTTTTGCAACCTTAGAACCGCAATTAATTCATCTTTAGTCATTTATAATCAATGATTAGTTATCCACAAAATACATAAATTATAATGTTAATAAAAAGTCCTCTGCTATCTATTGATGCGCTGAATTTTTTACAATATTTGTTGAGATGGTCTTAGAACACTATATCTCTAATTTACTTTATCGTTATAACTGCGTAGTTGTACCAGGTTTTGGCGCTTTTTTATCAGAATATAAATCGGCTGTGCTCAATGAACAGAGTAATTCGTTTTATCCTCCTTCAAAATCATTGTCCTTTAATAAGCAATTATCGTCTAATGATGGCCTTTTAGTGTCATATATGGCCGAAGTAGAACAGTCCTCTTACGAGGAAATGCTCCAGAAAGTTTTGAATAAGGTAGAAAAGTGGAAACATATATTAGATCAAGGGGAGCGTTTAACTTTAGCGAACATTGGGGACCTAAAATCGAATAAAGAGGGAAGAATTCAGTATCAACCTTCCTATCAAATCAATCATTTAACATCTTCTTTTGGACTATCATCTTTTGTTTCTGCTCCGATTACCCGTGAAGTATTGAAAAAAGAAGTCGTAGCATTAGAGGAAAAAGTTCCTTTTATCATTACTCCAGAAAGAAGAGAGGAATCTTCAATACGACCTTATTTAAAATATGCCGCTATAATTCTTTTGGCACTTTCAACTGGTTTGACGGGATACAGATTCTATAACGAAAGCCTTAACCAACAACAAATGGTAGTTGAAAAGGCCCAGGAAGAAGTTTCAAAAAGCATTCAGGAAGCCACTTTCTTTGACACTGCACCTTTAGAGTTACCAACTTTGAATCTAAAAGTGATTACCAAAAAACCCAAAGTAGGCATGCACCACATTGTTGCTGGCGCTTTCAGGTTCAAGGCAAATGCGAACAAAAAAATACGCCTACTTAAAAGGCGTGGATACGACGCAGCCTATCTTGGTGCCAACAAGCATGGACTTCATATGGTAACCTATAGTAGTCACAGCGATGTGGATGAAGCACTACAAACACTGCGAAAGGTAAAAAGAACGCAATCCCAAGATGCTTGGTTACTTTCAATTAGGTAGACCAATTTCCCTTCACATCTTTTTTATTAAAGTATCTTTGCCGAAAATTTTATTATGAAGCCAAAAAATCCTAGCGATTCACGTACGATTATGACTGATCTGGTCCTACCTAGTGAGACCAATCCCTTGAATAATCTTTTTGGAGGTGAGCTTTTGGCTCGGATGGATAGAGCAGCGAGTATTGCAGCACGACGCCATAGTAGAAGAATCACGGTAACAGCTTCTGTTAACCATGTAGCCTTTAAACATGCTGTTCCCTTAGGTAGCGTTGTAACCGTTGAAGCTGCAGTTTCACGAGCTTTTAACACTTCAATGGAAGTATTTATTGATGTTTGGATGGAAGATCGTTATAATGGAAAGCGTTCTAAAGCCAACGAAGCGATATATACATTCGTAGCCGTGGATGAGACTGGGAAACCCACCGAAGTTCCTCTTCTTGAACCAGTAACCGAATTGGAAAAAGAACGTTTTGCCGCAGCACTTCGGAGAAAGCAATTGAGTTTGGTCCTTGCTGGTAAAATGAAACCTAATGACGCAACAGAACTTAGGGCTTTGTTTATGGGTGACGCCCCCTAACCTCCCAAGGGGGAATATAGTATTAGAGAGTATATCGCAATGGAAATATGGATACCGCCTTATACCTAAGTTGTATTTCATGTTGCACAAAAACAGACATCAATGATTTCAAATTAAAAAGGCAAATAATGAATAATAATTTCCCTACGATTGAAACTAAACGCTTTATATTACGACAGTTTACAGATAATGACTTGGAAAATATTTTTCAAGGACTTTCAAATTCCGAAGTAATTAAATATTACGGGATTAGTTTTGATAATTTAGAAGCAACAAAGGAGCAAAAAATTCCTAACATATCTGAGTAAGGTTCCCCTTTGGGGGTTAGGGGGCTCTAGAAATCAAAAGTATCGGGGTCTGGTCCGAATCTTTGCCCTTTTTCAAGACCATCCAAATAAACCATATCCTCATTTGAAAGTTCAAAGTCAAAAAGATTGGCATTGTCGATAATTCGTTCTTTTTTAGCCGATTTAGGGATAGTGATAACTCCTTTTTGCAAATCCCATCGTAAAACCACTTGTGCCGAGGATTTACCATATTTAAGTCCAATTTTCTTAATACTTTCCAATTCGAAAATGCGACCTTGCATCATGGGTGACCAAGCTTCATACTGTATTTGATGGGTGTTGCAATAATCGATCAAGTCCTGTTGAACCAAATAAGGGTGAAACTCCATTTGATTTACCATAGGAACAATTTCGGCCGACTTTAATAAATCTTCCAAATGATGCTTCAAAAAATTACTTACACCAATGGACCGTATCTTCTTTTCTCTATACAAATGCTCTAAAGCACGCCATGTATCTTTATATTTTCCTTTTACTGGCCAATGGATAAGGTATAAGTCCAAATAATCCAAATTTAACCGTTCTAGACTGTCGTTAAAGGCTTTGAGCGTGCTTTCGTAGCCTTGGTCGGCATTCCAGACTTTACTGACAACAAAAACCTCCTCCCTATTGATTCCACTTTGCTTTAAGCCCTCCCCAACACCCTCTTCATTGTTATAGGTTGATGCCGTATCAATATGCCTATACCCCGCTTCAATGGCCCATTTCACAGCATTGATAACTTCTTGGCCATCTTCCGATAAATAAACCCCTAATCCAAAATACGGTATTTTAACACCGTTATGTAGTTCAAAGGTTCCTTTTAAATCGGTAATTTGTTTTGATTTTGCCCCCATTTTCAATACTTAAAGTTGATATACCCATTCTTCCGGATTCAAACGCGATGTATCTTGGTAAAGATAGAATTTTAGACGTGTTTGCCCATTAGACCGATTGGTATATATTTTGCCTAAGGCCGCTTTTATAGCTACTTTATCCCCTTTTTTCACGTAGAGATCCGATAAATTATAATAAGTGCTAATATAGTTACCGTGTTTTATTTGCACCCCTTTATTTCCACCAGGAACCGAAAGTATGGCGATAACTTCACCTTCAAAAATTGCTCTTGCCATAGCCCCCTCATCGGTTGTTATAGTAACCCCATTACTTTGATGTTTAATACCAGGATAAACCGCATCTTTATAAATCCCAAAACCTTGGCTTTTTATTCCTTTTTCCACTGGCCAAATCAGTTTTCCCTTATTAGCGGAAAAATTATTGGCCACCAGCGTAGCTTCAGGAGTAAGAATAAATTTATTCGAGGATGCTTTTGTGACTTTTCCCGCTCCTGCTTTTTTATTCGAAGCAGCAATCGCATTTCGGATCAACCTCTCAATTTGTTGGTCAATTTTACGGGCTTCCCTTTTTTTCTTTTGAATGGCTGCGGCATATTTGCTTTCATTTTGACGAATACTCCCCAACAGTTCCTTTTGTGATTTCATCTCTTTCATCAATTGTGCCTTGGCCCTATTGTTGGTGGCTATTAATTGGTCTTTCTCTTTACGTTGGTTTGTTAAATCAACATTCAATTGGGTAAGTTCATCTGTTTTGACCATTATTTGTTCCCCTTGTTCCTTACGATACTGTGTATATTGTTTCATATACTGCATGCGCTTAAAAGCCTGGAAAAAGTTCTCAGAGGATAAAAGAAACATTAATCTGCTTTGCTGCGACTTGTTTTGATACGACTTCTGTATCATGGTGGCATATTCCTCCCTCAATAATTTTAGATCATCCCGTAGTTTTGAGATATTACGAATATTGGCATTGATCTGCCTGTTCAATAAATTGGATTGTTGGTTGGTGACCCGAATCAATTGTTGGCGAACATTAATCTTTTTGTCCAAGGCCTCCATCTGATCCAAGACATTTCCCTTTTCCTTTTTTTCTGCAAAAAGCAAGCGATTAATTTCACCAATTTCTTTTTGTAATTGCTCTCGTTTAGCCTCTAAAGCCTTCTGTTCATTGGTTTGGGCATAAGTAGTGCCTGTCGATAAAAAGGTCGAAAGCACAAGAAAACTTACAAGGAAAACGCGTTTACAAAGCATCAGTGTTTATTACAATCTTTTTAAAACCTTTTGGTATTTTATATGGGAAGTTCAATATCCTATTAAACTCAATACTTCGATAATCCAAATCAATGATATTTTTGGCATTTGCTTCAATCGCGGTTATCACAATTTCATTGGGCAATACTTTTTCATTGATTTTTTGATAGTTCTTATATTCTATATCCAACACCCGTTTCTTTAAAGGTTGTGACAATTGCTGCGAAGAAATCTTAAAATTATCCGGTTCAATCGCGTACATGGTCTTGAATAAGACCAATTGTTTTTTTGGTTTTAACACATAATCTGATTCCGATATTGAAGCATCGTATTTTGCGTTTCTCAAATCAAAAAGAGCCTGGCCTAAAAGTAGGTTTTGTACTTTATCAAAATCCAGTTCAGTACCCAACATATCGCTCAAATAAGAAAAATCCCCATCAAAATATTCATTCTGTAATTTATTATAAAAAGAAACCCTATTTGGAGTCACATATGCTTTAACAATTCCTAAAGGTGCGCTGATCCAAATGGCCTTGTCTTTTTCCATTCTCAAACTAACAGTAACGCTTTTTGAAGATTCCCCATCAAAATACCCAATCTTCATTCTTCCACTTAGTGTCTTGAAGTTAATTTGATTTTGATAATGTGTTCTGATGATGTTCTTTGCTGACATATTTTCATCAACAGCACCATCGGTGGCAAGTTTCTTTGATTTACAGGAAAATATGAGTAGAATAAAAACACTAAGTTGTGCCCAACGAATTAAGGTAGCCATAGTCTAAAAACCGGGTTTTATCATACGAAGATACCTATTTGCTTCGGAAGAATTATTCAAGGCCGTATGCGCATCAACCAATTCCTGATATATCCTATTCAATAGTGGAACATCATCCAACATATAATCCAAAGCCGCTTCCAAGACCTCAACGGCTTCTTTATACTTGGCGCTTTTATTTAGAGCATGCCCATTTATATAATAAAAGTAGGGTTGTGACGGATAATTTTCCATCGCTTCCTCACTTCGCTCCACCAATTCCGAAATTTTATTCTTAACTATAAGTTCTGCCATTTGTGCTTTAAGCTCTCCTATAGGATCAGTTTTTATTTCATTTTGAACAGGAACTTCCTCTTTGCTTTTCTTTACCTCACCCTTATTTATTGAATCATTGATCTTTGCAGATAAATCCTTGGTGAAAGCAGATTTTTTAATATCTGTGAGCGCAGTCAATGCCTTTTGGTAATTCTTTTGTTTAAAATAAATCAAGGCTAAATTTTCTTTAAGCTTATTGTTTTCAAAAGGGATGTTAAGATTCGTTTGGTCTAAAGAACTACCTTGCATTTGGATGGTTGTCACCAAAGTGTCAAGGTACCAGAGATTTGTAGGCTCTGACAACAATGCTGCAATCGCATATTCTTGTGCAGCTATATACTGCTCCTCAAGGTAATATACTTTGGCCAGCTCATGGTCGACTACGTGACTAGTGGAATCAATCAACTTACATTCCAAAAGAATATTAATGGCCTTATCATAATTTTCAATACCCTTTTGTTTTAATGCCTCGAAAAAATTCTCTTGAAATGCATCTGAATATTCCTCCAAAAAAACTTCGGCACTATCCTCAATATTGATCTCTTGATTTTGCGCCATACCCCAAATTGTGGTAAGCACAAATATCATTGCAATTATAAATACCGATTTTATTCTTTTCATTATTAGTTATTGCACAAGCGCTATTCAAAAGGATAACGGAGTAAAATTATCAATAAGTATTCCAGAGCTTATATCTTTTTTGTTAAAACACCCTTAAAGCATAATAGGACAAAACTCTATCTGAAAGACAAAACAAGAAATATGTATGGAAGAAATTACTTGGTTCCCGTACTTCCAAAACCACCTGCTCCCCTTGAAGTGTCAGATAGCTGATTTACTTCATTCCATTCGGCACGTTCGTGTTTTGCAATTACCAATTGTGCAATACGTTCACCATTTTCAATAACGAAAGCCTCATTCGATAAATTTACCAGAATAACCCCTATCTCTCCGCGATAGTCGGCATCTACCGTTCCAGGAGTATTTAGTACGGTTATGCCTTTTTTGGCCGCTAGACCGCTTCTTGGGCGTACTTGGCCCTCATACCCAATGGGCAACTCAATAAATAATCCGGTTTTGACAATTGTGCGTTCCAAAGGTCGTAATGTTTTTGCCTCTGTAATATTAGCCCTTAAATCCATCCCAGCAGAGGCCATGGTTTCGTAATGGGGTAATGCATGAGCAGATTTATTAATAATTTTTATATTCATTTTTAAGAAATATTTTTCTGAGGTTGTCATTTTCAAGCTTGTAAACCATTCCAAAAAACACAATTAATAAAGGGATACCATAAAACAAATTACGATCAAAAACGTAAAAAGACAAGGCCGAAAATAAGATGGAGATTACTAGATAAAACGAAATTTTTCTAAAGTTATAAGGAATGGGATAGTACATTCTACCAAAAAACAATGACATCAGCATCATACACCCATAGGCGGTAAGTGTAGCTACTGCTGAGGCCATATAGCCAAAATGTGGAATGAAAACAAGATTAATGACTATGGTAAGAATAGCCCCAATCATAGAAATATATGCGCCGAATTTTGTTCTATCCGTCACCTTATACCAAACCGATAGGTTATGGTAAATTCCCAAAAAGAAACTCGCAAGAATAATGATAGGAACTATGTCCATGGCCTCCCAATATTCCGGGTTGCGCACAAATAACTCTTTCAAAATATCGGCAAAAACCACTACACTTAATAATATGATACTGCCCAAAACCACAAAATAATTGGTAATTTGTGCATATGCCTTTTGCGGATTCTCGGTATTTGAATGGCTGAAGAAAAAAGGTTCTATCCCCATCCTGAATGCGGTTGCAAACAAGGTCATGAATAAAGCCAATTTATAACTAGCAGAATACATGCCTACCTCACTTTCGGCAATATCCGCAGGCAATAATCTTTCCAATAAAATTCTATCAAAAACCTCATTAATGGTAAAAGCCACCCCGGCAACAAGAACGGGCATCGCATATTTCATCATTTTGGTCCATAACACCTTATCAAAAACATACTTGGATTTCCGATATAATGGCAACATTAGCAAAAGCGTTATGGCACTTGCAATCAAATTAGCTATGAAAATATAGGAAATTTCAAAATTAGTTTTGTATATACCACTAAATAAACTATCTGGATTTGTTTCGGCCAGTTTGGGAAGCATTAATAAGAAGAATAAATTCATTCCTAGATTAATTGCTACGTTCAAAATCTTGACTATAGCATACTTCATAGGTTTTTCTTTGGCCCGAAGCCATGCAAAGGGAACAATAACCAAGGCGTCCAAAGTCAATATAAGAATGGCATACCGAATATACCTTACATCGATATTCGATAATTGGGCCAAGGTGTTTTGTAAGGATAATGCAATTATCAAAAAAATCAAGGAAGACCCCAAGATGGAAAGTAAAGAAGTGGAAACCACTATTTTTCTATTTTCACCTCCATTATAAAAACGGAAAAAAGCCGTTTCCATACCATAAGCCAAAAACACATTGAAAATTGCAAACCAGGCAAAAATTACAGATATCTTTCCATAACCTGCTGTTTCCAATACCCCAGTGTACAATGGCAATAATAGAAATGAAAGCATCCGCGGCAAAACAGTTGCCAAACCATATATCGCGGTCTGCTTAAAAAGTTTATTAAAAAGGTTCAACTGAGAGTAATTTGAGTTTAAAAATAGGTATTTAAACTAAGGGGGCAAAGAAGGTGAATTCAATTCATTCTGAGCCATAAAAAAACCTCACATGTTGTGAGGTCTGTTTTTTATTACTGTTACCGCTACCCAATTAGGAAACCACACTAAACTTCGCTTAATTATTCAAGGCTTCAGCTCCTTTTTATTTGGTTCCGTTCAAACTACGCCTAATTGTTTAAAGCTTCCGCCCTTTGTAATTTGGCTCCGTTAAAACTCCGCCTAATTGTTTAAAGCTTCCGCCCTTTGTAATTTGGCTCCGTTGAAACTACGCCTAATTGTTTAAAGCTTCCGCCCTTTGTAATTTGGCTCCGTTAAAACTCCGCCTAATTGTTCAGAGCTTCCGCCCCTTGTTATTTGGCTCCGTTAAAACTCCGCCTAATTGTTTAAAGCTTCCGCTCCACCAACAATTTCAAGGATTTCATTGGTAATAGCTGCCTGTCTTGCTTGATTATATGTCAATTTCAATTGATCTCTTAACTCAGTGGCATTATCTGTTGCTTTATGCATTGCTGTCATACGGGCCCCATGTTCACTGGCAAAAGAATCGCGAACTGCCTTGTACAATTGGGTTTTAAGAGATTTTGGTATCAATTGCTCAACAATCTCAGCTTCTGAAGGCTCAAAAATATAATCGGTATTTGAACTCTCATTACCTTTAGAAGGTACTATAGGCAAAAATTGTTCTGACATTATTATTTGTGTGGCAGCATTTTTAAATTTATTGTACACCAAATCAATTCTATCATAAGAACCATTTTTGAATAACTCCATTAATTCCTCAGCGATAACAGCAACATTGTCAAAAGTCAAATCATCAAAAACCCCACTATGATTGGCTACAATGGTCGTTTTTTTGCCGAGAATATCATTTGATTTTTTGCCGATAGCTATAAAATCAACCTGTTTGCCAACATACGCTTCTTGAGTCAAAGTTGCACACTGCTTAATAATGTTTGTATTGAAGGCACCGCACAAACCACGATTCGAGGTAATAGCAACTACCAATACTTTATTAACAGGACGATTTTCCGCAAAAGTACTTCCAGAATCCGCATCTAAACTTGCGCTTAAGCTCTGTAATAGCTCTGTAAGTTTATCTGCATAAGGCCGCATTGCAGTAATTGCATCTTGAGCCTTCTTTAACTTGGCAGCAGATACCATTTTCATGGCACTGGTAATCTGCATCGTTGAAGAAACCGATGATATTCTATTGCGTATTTCCTTTAAATTGGCCATTTTTTTAAGTTATGAGTTTAGAGTGTTTAGTTAAGAGTTTTTAATTATTGCTACTAAAATTCTTATTAATTCCTCACATTTATTCTTCATATCCTTTGGTACCTGCCTTCCCGTTGCCTCCAAAATTTCTAACCAATACATGGTTTCGTCAGCCTCCTTTAGTGCGATACCGAACTTATTTCTAAAATCTTTGGTGCTAACCCCTCTTTGCGCTTCTCTAGTATTTGCACCAATGCTAGTTCCACTTCTTAATAATTGAGATGCAAGCTCAAAATCCTTCCTTTTCTTTAATTCGTCGCAGTACAGAACTATTTGACATGCAAATTGAAAACTTTTTACCCGAATGGGACTATCGCTCAATTTACCCATAATTGTGAACTCATAATTCTTAACTAGCTTCTGTACTTACCGGTTAAATCTTTACAAACACTCGTTAATGTATCAGTAATCTGATCTGTTAACTTTCCTGCTTTAAGTAAATCCAATACATCCCTGTGTTTGGCATTCAAGAACTCGATATAATCGTTCTCAAATTCCTTTACTTTTTCAACAGGAACATCACGTAACAAGTTCTTAGAACCAGCAAAGATAATTGCAACCTGATCTTCAACAGTAAATGGATCGTTCTGTGCTTGTTTTAAGATCTCAACATTACGACGCCCTTTTTCGATAACGTTTAAGGTAGCCGCATCCAAGTCTGAACCAAACTTGGCAAAAGCCTCTAATTCCCTAAACTGGGCTTGATCAAGTTTTAAAGTACCTGCTACTTTTTTCATTGATTTCACTTGGGCATTACCCCCTACCCTAGATACAGAGATACCAACGTTAATTGCTGGACGAACACCTTGATTGAACAAATCCTGTTCCAAGAAAATCTGACCGTCTGTAATAGAAATTACGTTTGTTGGTATATAGGCAGATACGTCACCAGCTTGCGTTTCAATAATAGGTAATGCAGTCAAAGAACCCCCACCTTTTACCATTGGTTTTAATGGTTCAGGTAAATCATTCATGTTTTTTGCAATATCATCATCCGCAATAACCTTTGCTGCACGTTCTAACAATCTGGAGTGCAAATAGAAAACATCCCCAGGATAAGCCTCACGTCCTGGTGGCCGTCTCAACAATAATGAGATTTCACGATAGGCAACGGCTTGTTTTGAAAGGTCATCATAAATAATCAATGCTGGTCTACCAGTATCCCTGAAGTACTCACCGATTGCAGCACCGGCGAATGGAGCATATACCTGCATTGGTGCAGGATCAGATGCATTGGCTGCAACAATAGTTGTATACGCCAAAGCGCCTCTATCTTCCAACACCTTTGCGATATTCGCAACATTGGAGGCTTTTTGGCCAATAGCTACATAAATACAATATACAGGCTCACCTGCATCGTAGAATTCTTTTTGGTTAAGAATGGTATCGATACAAACAGTGGTCTTACCTGTTTGTCGGTCACCAATCACCAACTCACGTTGTCCACGACCTACAGGAATCATGGCATCAATTGCCTTAATGCCCGTTTGTAATGGCTCAGTTACCGGCTGGCGGAAAATTACCCCAGGAGCTTTACGCTCTAATGGCATTTCATGCAACTTACCTGAAATTGATCCTTTACCATCTATAGGAGCACCTAAAGTATTTACTACACGACCAACGATACCCTCACCAACATTTATAGATGCTATTCGTTGTGTACGCTTAACGGTTGAGCCTTCTCCAATTTCTTTCGAGTGTCCCAACAGTACAACACCAACATTATCCTCTTCCAGGTTTAAAACGATGCCCTCAAGTCCTCCTTCAAATTCAACCAATTCACCATATTCTGCATTGGATAGTCCGTATACCCTTGCGATACCATCCCCTACCTGCAATACGGTTCCTACTTCATCCAAAGTAGCGGTTGCTTCAAATCCTGCTAATTGTTGTTTTAATATTGCTGATACCTCAGCGGCTTTTACTCCTGCCATTTGTTTTAGATATAAAGTTTTGGACCCTTAAAAGTCCTAAAATATATTATAGACTATTTGTAAATTCTCTTTTTAAATTGCTCAATTTATTGGCAACACTAGCATCGAACTGCAAGTCGCCAACCCGTAAAACAAAACCTCCGATGATACT
>Ga0316209_1002064_pt1 | contig 17491 bp, 13 predicted proteins | sample 6monopyrite_MG_FD_204945 | JGI IMG/M metagenome (GOLD analysis project Ga0316209, IMG submission 204945) | Microbial mat bacterial communities from mineral coupon in-situ incubated in ocean water Damariscotta River, Maine, United States -... | ecosystem: Environmental > Aquatic > Marine >...
ATCGAGGTGTTCTACAATCGGATCCGAAGGCACTCGACAATCGGATATGTGAGTCCAGCGAAGTTCGAAGAAATGGATCAGGGAAAAGCGGCTTAACAACTTGTCCACTTTTGCGGAGCAACGTCAGACGAGCTTCTCGATTTGGAGTTCAACAACACTCCGGATCTCGAAGATGGGGTGATGGTGGGCGGTAGAATTGGGATGCTTCCAATTCGCAATCTTGAGTTCGGCGTGTCCTACGCGACCAGTGATCCCGATGATGTCCGACTCCATATGATCGGCGTTGATGCCTGGTACAACTATGAGGGCCTTGAGTTTCGAGGGGAGTATGCCTACCTCGAGCGCGACAATGGGTCGCTAGGAGCGAACGTTCAAGGCTATTGGATCCAGGCGGCTTATAGGCTCAATCGGATCTTCACCGAGCGTGAAGGATTACGTGGAGTAGCTAATCGTCTCGAGCCGGTGGTTCGTTATGGGCAGGTGTCGAAGTTCTCCGAGAAAAACAGAGACCAACTCGTGATAGGTCTGGACTATTGGCTTTTTGAGTGCGCCCCTTTGAAGTTCAGTTATGAGTTCAACAACGGTGCACCGGCTGACAATCGCTTCCTCGTCAACTTCGCCTACGGCTTCTAGAATAGAGAGGTTTGAAAATTATGCGTGTCCATACGATTCTCTGTGTTGGTCTCTTGATGGTGGTTCCGTTTGCGGCGCTGGCGACGGAGCCGGTCGAGGAAATACCGAACTTCGCTAGGGGCGCGAGCCTCTATTCGGCCAATTGCGGGCGCTGTCACAATGCTCGTGGGCCGGGGGAGTACTCAGATGGGAGCTGGCCGATAATTGTCACGCACATGCGTGTAATCGCAGGTCTGCCTGGTGACCAAGCGCGCGAGATCGAGGCCTTTCTCCGCGCCAGCAACAACCCACCGAAGCGCGTGGTCGCGAGAAAAGTACCTCCGGCGACGCTGTCAGGCGAACAGCTGTTGCAGCAATATGGTTGCCGTGGTTGTCATATAATCGAAGGCGTCGGCGGAACGATTGGCCCGTCGCTTGATGGGCTATTCGAGCGGCGCAACGAGGCATGGGTACACGCGCAGATCCAGCGGCCCAAGGAGAATAATCCGAAAACGCTGATGCCCGAGTTTGGACTGACTGATGCCGAGGTCTCGCTCATTATTTCAGTGCTGCCGAAGGGGAAATAGCAAACGGAAATGGTGAAACTACGACCTGGCGCTTTCCTTGCGGTACCGCCGCAGCAGGTCGTCGACGTAACTCGATTGGTCAGGGCGCTGCACGGACCGACGAGTTTGGGTGAGGCTCGTGCCTAATTGCGAATTCTCGAGCATCAGCTGCGAAGCCTAATGCTCAAAAATTCCGGCTCGCCTGGGAGTTGCTCCTTCAATTTTGGATGCCTCGATGGTCGAGTTTGGGCGATCCGAAATATGTCTCACTTTTTACGCCCGTTAGGCTGAGAACGACTGGACATAGCGGCGAGATAGTGTTGTGAGAATGGGCACTAAAGACGTCTTCGAGATGGCCCAGGAGCACTGGTCGAGCGCGCAAGACGCGCTGGAATTTGAGTTTTCGAAACTCGCGGTGATGGTCGGGCGACTGGCAACGCGACCGTTCTTGCACGATCAAACCTGTGGATCCGGCTTAGCGGTCTTGTGGCTGCCTAGTTTCTCTTCGTACGTGACACACGCCCCGTTACTCATGGTCCCAAAGTTCTGTTAGTAGCGGTGCAAACCCGTCCAAATGGATCGTGTACTCGCCGAAGGTATCCGGCTCAATTGGGACCAGAGCACTTAGGGTCTCCCCCTCGAGCAACTGATCGAACAGCCCGTTCGGTTCTACGGTTCCCGTTCGCGGATTTGTGCCGTCGACTGGAAATGATGCATCAGGAAATCGCGGGTTGAATCCGCGGCCCCAAGGCCTCGCCAATGCCGAGCGGGGTGAAACGGGTCGATTCGCGTCGACGCGAACATACGTCAGGATCACAGATCGAGCGGTGCGAACCTTCTCGTGAGGTGGAATCACATAGATGACGAGCTGATCTTGTGACCGACGGAAGCAGAACCGAGTGTTCTTGGTCTCTTCCGCTTTTGAGGTGCCGCACAGTATGAGTGCGTGCCGGCCCGTGAGTAGTTCTTCGTCCTTGTAGATCTTCCATTCAGCGATGGGTTGTTCGACCGCGCTGTGATTTGTATGCCCCCAAACCGCGGGCGGCTCTGGCATCGTGGCGCAGCCAAAAATGAGGCTAGAGAGGGCGAGGACAATTATCGGAGTTCGTGAAATGCTCATGGGCGGCTCCAAACGCGTCAGTTCTCGGTATCACCGGAAGCCGATTCGCGATGTATTCAGCGGGATGTCTTTAGACGTGCCACTGCTTCAAAGAAGCGTTCTTCGCGAGCGGTGTGCTCCGTTAGTTCGGCGCTTACTTTCTCGGCGGCCCTAAGCGCATCCGCCCGTTCTTCTTCGCGGATCATGTATCGAAGGCGAGCGACCTCCTTTGCCATGTGAACATGGTCGTTGAGCAACTGACTGAGGTCGTCTTGCATCCTAGGCGGAAAAGCTTCAACGAGATCGGAATCGGCGTTGCCACGCTCCAAGAGATGATTTGCTCGGTCCCGGCACACCTTTCCTGCCGGCGCGAATACGACCTTTCCGTCGCGGTCGTAGACGCACGAGCCGCCTGCATCTCGCCTTGGGTTGCCTTTAAGAACGGGGTCTCTGTAACGAGAACTGGCTCTCTGGGCTGAGGAATCTGTCGCCACGCCGATTAGTAGAATAACGGAGATCAAAGGAATGATGATTGAGTTTGCGTTTCGCATGATGTCTGCCTTTCGCTGGCCGTCGGTCTGGTCCACGGCGGTGTCTATGAATCCTTCTCAGGTCCCTGCGATGCCCTCTGGAGAATCGCCATCGGCGTGTGCGCTCGATACGGATTTCGTGTCAGCGGACCGCTCTTTCGCTGTTGCTGAGCGCATGATTGGAACGTCGAAGTCTGGATCTGGTTGGATCTTGGCGAGACTCTTCGAGATTTCGCTCAATTCTCGCAATTGGCAATGCAACTGTTCGAGTTCACGTTTGATGTCGGGCTCACCATCGGCTGATGCATCGAGCGTGACGACGCCGACCGTTAGGCGTCGAAGAGGTTCTTCCATTTGTCGCCGAACTCGAAGAGCCACAAGGTGCGCAGAGCCGTGCCGTGCGCTCCGGACTGCGGCGGCGAGGCGCCGACTCAGACCTGCTAAGTGGTCTCCCAGCACGCCGATCTCATCACGCCGACGAGTTGTGGGCTGAATGGGGTCCCAGTCGTCGCCTTGGGCCATGGTATCTGCAGCGGCGACGAGCCACCGGACCGGGCGAACGACCAATCTCTGACAAACGAAGGCAATCGCTAGAGCCGCTGCCGCTGTAAGCGCTGCGCCGAGAGCGAAGTGTTCCGCGAGATTCGAGACGATTAGCGTTTGGGTATCTGGCATTCGTTCCGCGGCGATCAATCGGGCCGATGTCGGGCCGGAAGCGCGACGAACAGGTACGACGACCGTCATGAATTCAGATGCATTCGGTCCCAGGTCCGCTCCGTTGGATGGAGCTGTCTGGTGATCGCCATCCCAGAGAATCTGAAAGGAGGGACCGCCAGAGGACGAAATGTTGAGCGCCGCTACTGCCTTCTCAGTGTCCGTGGCGTCGAGCTGCGCGAGAAAATCCGCTGCAAGCTCGGCCGAATGTTGAAGATGTTGCTGCTTGAGTTCGATGAGCTTGCGTTGCTCTCGAACTGCAAAAGCAGAACCGAGAACGAGTGTCAGCACCGTCAGGATGCTCACAAGACTCGTGATGAGTTTGAATCGGATTCCCATTACGAAGTAGGTCCTTGTCGAGTCTTAGGGGAACGGAGTAGGCGAAGGCCGTTGAAGGTGACGACCAGGGAGGCGCCCATATCGGCTGCGATGGCGCTCCATAGCGATGCGCTGCCGAACAGAGTCAGCACGACGAAAAGCGCCTTGATTGCAAGCGACAACACCACGTTGGCGCGAATGATCGACAGCGTTCGGCGCGAGTGGTGAATCAGCCAGGGGAGCTTCGAGAGGTCATCCGCCATGAGTGCAATATCGGCGGTTTCGATTGCTGCATCGCTCCCCGCCGCGCCCATCGCGATTCCGATGGAGGCCCGGGCCATGGCAGGGGCATCATTGACGCCGTCTCCAACCATCGCGACGAATTCATGCGCCTTGGTGAGCTCTTCGATGAGCGCGACTTTGTCCTCCGGAAGCAGTTCGGCGTGGACTTCATCGACACCTGCGTGACGCCCCACGGCGTTTCCCGTGGCCTTGTTGTCACCGGTCAACATGACGAGCGGAGAGATGCCGGCGGCACGCAGAGCTTTTAGGGCCTGTGGCGTCTCGCTTCGCAGGCCATCAGAGAGAGCCAGAAAGCCGCACACGTGCTCGTCGTTGCCGAGCACGACGACCGTTTGTCCGTCACTGCTGAGTTCTTCGAGCTTCTCGTGGACCTCGTGCGTTTCTTGTCCTCGTTCTTCGAGGAACCGGTGCGATCCAATCCAGTATTCGCGGTCGCCAATGCGCGCCGTACCGCCTTTGCCGTGGATTGCGGTGAAGTCCACCGCTTCTTTTGAGTCCATTCCAAGCGAGGAAGCATGTTCTCGAATTGCGAGTGCCAGAGGGTGCGCGCTTTGCGCTTCCATGGCCGCTGCGTTTTCGAGTACTTCATCGACCGTATGTCCGCCGAGTGCGGCGACATGTTGAACGCGGGGCTTACCCTCGGTCAGGGTCCCCGTTTTGTCGAAGGCGATCGCGCGAAGTCGAGCAGGTGCCTCGAGATAAACGCCGCCCTTGATGAGGATCCCGTTGCGTGCGGCACCAGCGAGGCCAGCGACGATGCTGACGGGCGTCGAAATGACGAGTGCACAGGGGCAGGCGATGACAAGCAGCACAAGCGCTCGGTACAACCACGGCGCGGCGGGTGCGCCAAAGAGCACTGGCAGGATAAACACGGAGGCTGCAAGAGCCATCACAGCCGGCGTGTAGACGCGAGCAAACTTCTGGACCCATTGCTCAGAAGGAGCCCGTCGCGAATGCGCCTCGCTCACGAGTCGGACGATATGGGCGAGTGTGGTGTCCTCCTGCGGTTTGGTAGAGACGACCGTGAGGGCACCGCCGCCATTCACCGTTCCTGCAAAGACTTCGCTGCCGGGCTCCTTCATCACCGGTGCACTCTCGCCGGTAATGGGCGCCTGGTTGACGTCGCTTTCGCCTTCCGCGATTTCGCCGTCGAGCGCGATCCGATCCCCGGGACGGACGAGAAATCGAGTCCCGACCGCGACTTCCGAGGGTGGAACTTCGGCCCGACTTCCGTCTTCCAGCAGGACGAGGACCGACGGAGGTGTGAGTTCCATAAGCGCCGAAATGGCACGTCGCGCTCGGCCGAGACTCCAGGCCTCGAGTTCGAGTGAAAGGGCGAAAAGAAAGCTGACTGCCGCGGCTTCGAACCATTCTCCGATACCAAGGGCACCTGCGACGGCGACCGTCATTAGAAGATTCATGTCGGGTCGAAGACGACGAGCGGACGACCAGGCTTTGGGCGCGACCAAAGCCAATCCCGCTGCGATGGCGAGTAGGTAGGCCGCACGTGCGGCCCACGGGATGGTGTGGTGCAGCCCAGATCCCTCGCCGCCGAGTGCTTCAGACACACCGCCTGCCAAGACCACTTGGGCCAGAAATCCGGCGACAAGGGCGATCCCGCTGCCCACGGTGAGAGCCGTCCGCAGCTTGCGGCGATGCTGATCGTCGTCGTCTCCGCCGTCCTTTCGGAACGGCGTGGCTCGCATTCCGGTTGCGGCCACTGCGTCAACGAGCATCTCCTCGGAACATGCCGCCGGGAGGGAGACGACGAGTTTCGAGTTCAACAAGTCGAAGGCGAGCCGATCTTCGCTCCCGACAAGAGGGACAAGCACCTGGCGAAGGGTCTCGATCTCCTCGGCGCAGTCCATTCCTCGCACCCGGAATTCGAAACGCTCGGCGTCGAAAAAATCTTCAATTCGGGAACTTTCCCTAACTTCTTGCATCAGCTCTCTCCCTGCGTGCTGTTCTCATGATTCTCAGTTCACGGTCGGCACGGGAGTACGTCGCGGCGCAGCGTCCGGAGGCTGAGGCTTCCTCGCCTGCAGTGGCCGTGATTGTGAGGACAGACGGCGCAACTTTCGTGCCCTGCCCGTGTATGGAAGGATCCAAATCGAGTCTTTGTCATCGTTTTCGACACCGCAATAGGGTGAATGGAGCGCGCTGTCGGCACGAAGACAGACCGAGGTCTTGCCGGCGCCGAATACGCGTAGCTCAGAACATTCGCGGTGTTAGGTCAGATAAGGAGGACGATCGTGCGGAGTGCGCGAAGGTCGGGCGGGAGTTCCACCGCAGCGTTTCGGAGATTGCTTGCATGCACGCGGGTGAGGTCAAATTCGAAAGGATCGCCTGGAACGGGGACCAAGTTCGGATCGAGGTAGGAAGCCTGACCCCAAGTGGAAACCAATTCCGCCTCGACGTGCAGCGGGCTGTCGCTGCAATCCTCTGAACCGGATCCGGCGTTCGTGAATCCGCTTTCAGCAGTCTGTTCGACCGTTTGGCAATCGCCCGGAACTCCGCTCAGCGACTCGATCGCAAAATGGTCATTCGAACCAACGCACAGAACCGCACCGCCCGCGAACGCCACATCTGCAAAGAGGTGGAAGAGAGCGGTCATCAGCAGCAATCGGAATTTTGTACGTCGAATCATCGTTCTAATACCTGCTTCGTCTGAATCCTCGGCATTCGCGTCAGTTCGCTTGAGGACGAAATATCTGGTCGTTTCGTTCGCCAGCATAGCCGCAGACTTAGGAAACTGGTTGCCGTTCCTCACGCAGCCATTCAAGTCGCTCCCCGGAGGTTCTGTGGTTCACAGTGCCGTCTCGGGGGAGATAACCCTCGCAGTCGGCAGCGCGTCGGTCGGGCGGAATCTCTGCGAATGAGTCAGGTCCCGGCGCGGGAGATCCAAATCGACTTCGTCGATGGCCGTGGATGCGCGAGATCATCACGGTGATGAATGGCCCCGCGTTCGCTGCCGAACGCGTGCGAGAGCGAATCGAGAAACGACCGATCCGCACAGAAAAAGGGGCGACGAATCGCGCCGGGCAGGGTGCAAGTCAAGTTTCGTCGAATCCTTTGAGCGAATCGAAAGTTGCACAAAATTGATTCTACGGTACTCAAGGTGGCCCGAGGGGCGACCGAACAGGACCTAGCATGGACAGTCACTCACTGAAATGGATCGGCCGTAAGTGCCTCGCGACGAGCTTCGCGACGGCATTGATGTTCCTGTCGATGAATCTTGTGATTTGTGTCGGCGCCGACGGCCATTTCGCCTTCGAGCGATCTTCCGGGGGTTGCTGTCCAGGCGAAGTTTCCACGTCAATGGCAGGTGACTCGGCTCACGTTGAATATTCCGAAACCCGTGATCGATCGAATCCGGACTCGGATTTGTTTGGGACGTCGAACGCGTGTGTCGATTGTTCCGATCTTGACTTGAGTAGTACGGCGCTGCGAACCACGGGCCTATCGGCTCTATCTCCACCAACCACGATCGCGGCTACGACTCCAATCGCGATCACGCTGCCTGTCGCTCTCCGGCAGGTTGAGTTGGCTCCCCGTCGCGTTGCCTCCCTCGAATTTGCTCGAGTAATTTCTCTCCGCTGCTGAGATTCGACGTCACGTACTGATCGCGAACGACGTTGCTCGCTCGCACCCTCGTCAGGGCGCAGGTGACTCTTCTTCGTGGGTCTTCGATCCACGTTTTCAGCAGAACGGAAAGCATCTCGATGTGTCAATCCCCTTCGCGCTCCAGTGGAGCAGCGCTTTCTTTCCCCCATTCCAATGTGCCATTCGTCCGTGGGCGGCGGCCGCATTCTCGACTCACGATTCGTAGCGACACCCGGATCTCTCGATTTCTGAGAAGACCATTCGCGCTTGCGGCCGTGCCGCTAGTCGGACTGTTGGGATGTATCCAGGCGCCTACGCGCACGGAGACTGTGGAGCGTCGACCGCTTGGTCGGGAGATCCCAGTCTACGCAGCCCCAAAAAATTCAGCGCTGCCGACCCACTCTGCCAAACTCGCAGATAGCGAGGCGCGGATTGAAGTCGAATCGGCTCCACGTCGCGAGACCGTAAACCTTGCCGACGCGCTCAGCCTTGCGATGGAGCGTAATCCGGCATTGGCTTCCTTCTCATGGGAAGTGCGATCCCGCCAGGGGCGTGCGACACAAGCGGGGCTCCTTCCTAACCCAACCGCCCAACTCACGATCGAAGACTTCGCGGGCTCGGGTTCGTTGTCTGGATTCAGTAATAGTGAGAATACGCTGCGAATCGCTCAACGCATTCCGACCGCCGGAAAGCGTCGAAAGGGGCGACGCGCCGCCGACCTCGGGACCGAAGTGGCGGAGTGGGAATTCGAGTCCGCGCGCTTGCGCGTCTATGCGTCGGTGGCTCGGGCGTTCGCGAATGTCCTCGCTGCGCAAGAAATCGTCGCCCTAAACGAACGTCTCGTCGAGGTAGCCCGCAGTTCACAAGAAGCGGTTTCCAAGCTCGTTTCAGCCGGAGCGGCGCCATCCGTCGATCAGACCCGCGCGGCCCTCGAAGTTTCGGCGGTAAAGGTCGATCTCAAGGTGGCGAGGCGAGATCTCAAGGCGGCTCAGGTCGCGCTCGTAGCGACATGGGATGGAGATACTGTTGCCCCTTTCGTCGAAGCCAAGGGCGAACTAGGGCTAATCGAGATGCCCCCTGCGCGCGATGAAGTCCGTGCTCAGATCGATCGGAATCCCCTTCTGAAGCGCTGGCAGAGCGAGATCCAGCGCAGCCGAGCCGTGGTCGAGTTGGAACGTGCGCGCCGTATACCGGATGTCACGATCGGTGCAGGCGTGAGGCGGGCCGAAGGTATCGACGAGACGGCGCTTGTCACCGGTATCTCGATCCCGATCGCGATTTTTGATCGCAATCAGGGAAACCGCACCGCCGCCCGAGCGGATCTCCTGAAGGCCAAGCACGAATTGCGTGATGCCCGAGTCAACCTCTTGGCCGATCTCGAGCGGGAGTACCAGGAGTGGGTGGCGCGGTATGAAGAAGTCAGAGAACTGAGAGATTCGATTCTGCCGCTCGCGGAGGAAGCATACGCGGGTGTGAGAGCCGGTTACGGCCGCGGATTGTTTCGCAACGTCGATGTTCTCGACTCCCAACGAAGACTATTCCAGCTTCGCCTTCGCGAGATAGGGGCCCTTAGAGCCTACCACGGTGCAGAAGCGGCGGTCGAAGGATTAGTCGGAATCGCACTTGGATCTGCGACGGCCTCGAATGAAGGAACGAATTGATGAGCATGACTAGCGGTATCAAACAGGTGTCCAATCTATTGAAAGGAATCCTACGAGTTCGCGCCGTATGGATTGCCGGGGTCGCCGCCACGATGGCGATGGGCTTGGCTGCCTGCAGTGATGAACCAAAAGCCCAGTCCTCATCGGCTCACGAAGAAGAAGCCGATGATCACGCCGACGATCATTCGGAGGAGTCGCGAAATGGGTCGAGTGATGAACACGCCGACGAGGAGGAAACGATCAAGATCTCGACCGAGGTTCAAGAAAGATTCGGGATTTCAGTCGTGATGGCCGGGCCGGGTTCCGTAGATATGACGCTCGATTTTCCGGGAGAGATCCGTCCGGATCCCGACCGGATCGTGCATGTCAAGCCTCCGTTCGCGGGTGTTGTGAAAAGCGTGAAGAAACACGTTGGAGATCGCGTGAAGGCGGGCGAAGTGCTGGCCGTCATCGAAAGCAGCCAGGCATTATCCGCGTACTCCGTCACGGCGGCAATCGACGGTGTGATTTCTGAGGAGCACGTCCCGATCGGAGAGACGGTCGACACGAGTCACTCGATGTTCACCATCGCCGACACCAGTTCGGTTTGGATCGTATTGCAGGTTCCCGCTTCTGATATTAGACGCGTCTCCAAAGGCGACCCGGCGGAGATCTTATTGCCCGGATCGGAGGAGGGCACGCGAGGTAAGATCTTTTTTGTGAGCCCAGTGGTCGATGACGTCACGCGCACGGCGTCCGCGAGAATCGTGTTGTCCAACGACGGTGGACTTCAGCCGGGATTGTTCGTGACGGGACGTGTAGTCGTTGCACAGGAAGACGCGGCAGTGTCTGTACCGATCTCCGCGCTGGTCCGCGAGGGAAATGGTTGGTCCGTATTCGTCCGGGAGGGAGCCGAAGTCTTCTCGAGCCACTCGGTAGAAGTGGGGCTCCGCGGTCTTGACCGAGCTGAAATCAGAACGGGTCTCGAAGCCGGCGCACAAGTCGTCGCCGAAGGAGCCTTTCTCGTGAAGTCCGCCGCCGCTCGCGGTGAAATGGGCGGTGGCCACGGCCACTAGAAAGAGATCACTCTCATGATTCATCGGATCATCAATTTCTCACTGGACAACCGATTCTTGGTCGTCGTTCTGTGGTTGCTCGTGGCCGGAATCGGAATCCGGTCGATGCTTCAGCTACCGATCGACGCCGTTCCCGACGTGACTAACGTACAGGTCCAGGTCTTGACCAACAGCCCCGGCGTGGCGCCCGAGGAGATGGAACAGTTCATCACCTTCCCGGTCGAAAGCGCCATGAGCGGCTTGCCCAAGGTTGAGGAGATTCGCTCGGTCTCGAAGTTCGGATTGTCTGTCGTCACCATCGTGTTCGAAGAGGGAACAGACATCTATTGGGCGAGGCAGCTAGTTGGCGAGCGGCTGAACGCATCTCGTGAGCAGATTCCCCCAGGCTACGGAAATCCCGAAATGGGTCCGATCTCCACGGGTTTGGGTGAGATCTTTCAGTTCGAAGTCAAGGGCGAGCCGATGTGTGGCGAGGGTCCGGACACGGATAGATGTTTCACTCAGATGGAACTTCGCAGCATTCTCGACTGGAACGTCGCGTTCCGCTTGCGCGCGGTTCAGGGCGTCGTCGAAGTCAACTCCTTTGGCGGCGAGCTCAAGACCTACCAAGTGACGGCCGACCCGAATCGATTGCGAGCCTACGGGCTTGCAATGGGGGACGTTTTTGATGCCCTCCGCACCAACAACGAGAACGTTGGCGGCGGTTACGTGGCCACCCAAGGTGAGCAGTACCTCGTGCGTGGCGAAGCTCTCCTGCGAGACCTGGACGATATCCGCACGATCGTACTCAGAGCAAACATCGACGGCACCCCAGTCCGAATTGCTGATGTCGCGGAAGTCGAGTTGGCGCCCATGATTCGCCAGGGTGCTGTCACACGAGACGGAGAGGGAGAAGCTGTGATCGGCATCGTCATGATGCTGATCGGCGAGAATGCGCGCGTTGTCGTGGATCGCGTAAAAGCGAGTCTTGGCCAGATCGAAAAGAGTCTTCCGGCGGGCGTCTCGATCGACGTCTTCTACGATCGGACCGATTTGATACAGCGCACGATCAAGACCGTCATCAAGAATCTCGCCGAGGGCGGGGCCTTGGTGATTCTGGTCTTGCTGCTCTTGCTCGGGAATCTTCGCGCTGGTCTGATCGTCGCATCGGCGATTCCCATGTCGATGCTCGTCGCGTTCACGTTCATGCAACAGTTCGGGATCGCGGGCAACTTGATGAGTCTGGGTGCAATCGACTTCGGACTGATCGTCGATGGCTCCGTCGTCATGATCGAGAACATTGTTCGCATGCTTGCCCATCGGCAAGAAGGCGACGAACGACCTCACCTGGAACGCGTTCGCGAGTCCGCATTACAGGTCGCCCGGCCAGTCGTCTTTGCTGTTGGAATTATCATGATCGTGTACTTGCCGATTCTTGGCCTCACGGGCATCGAGGGCAAGATGTTCAAGCCGATGGCACTTACGGTGGTTTTCGCCCTCGGCGGATCGCTCTTGCTGGCATTGACGCTCATGCCAGTAATGGCGAGCTTTTTTCTGGAGAACGTTCGCGAATCAGAACCCTGGCTGTTTCGGATGGCGAAACGCGCGTATGAACCCGTGTTAGGGCCCGCCGTTCGCCACCGTAAGATGACGTTTGCGGCCGCGGTCACGGTCTTTTTCCTTAGCGTGGCGACGGCTCCGTTCCTCGGTGCCGAGTTCATGCCGCGACTGGAAGAAGGCGCGATTGCGATGCAGGTTTGGCGATTGCCGAGTGTGTCGCTCGAACAGTCCAACGAGCTCAGCACTCAGGTCGAAACGGTACTCGTCGAGGAGTTTCCGGAGATCAAGACAATCATCTCTCGGACGGGCCGCGCGGAGATCGCGACTGATCCGATGGGCGTCGAGATCAGCGATACCTACATTATTCTCGAGCCGGAGGATTCTTGGCGGTTCGAGAATAAGGCCGAGCTACTTGCAGCGATCGACGAGACGCTCAACAACAATACGGTCGGGGCGATTTTCAGCTATTCCCAACCGATCGAGCTGCGAGTTGCCGAGTTGATCTCCGGTGTTCGGTCAGACATTGCGCTCTATCTCTATGGCGATGACCTGACCCTGCTCAAGTCGAAGGCAGATGAGTTCGTCCGGGTGTTGTCCAGAATTCCGGGTGCCGCGGAGGTGAAGGCGGAGCAAACGACGGGACTGCCGATGCTGCGCGTACGCCTCAATCGAGCGGCGATGGCCCGTTATGGCCTCGATGCATCTCACGTCCTCGAGACGATTCAAGCTGTTGGCGGGGCTCAGGTGGGCGTGATCCTCGAAGGGCAGCAACGATATGCGCTCCAAGTACGCGTTCCGAAATCATACCGTGAAAGACCGGCACAAATCGGTGAACTACGTTTGGTCGCGCCCGCCGGCGAAGGCGGCGAGCCTCGACTGATCCCTCTGAAAGAGATTGCAGACATCCAAATCGAAGACGGACCGGCTCAAGTGAGCCGCGAAGCGATTAGTCGTCGTATCTCCGTCGAAATGAATGTGCGAGGGCGTGATATCGCGAGTTTTGTGACCGAAGCTCAGAAGGCGATCGACGAACAGGTAGAGCTTCCGCCCGGCTACTTGATTGATTGGGGAGGGCAATTCGAGAATTTGGCAGCGGCTTCTCAACGCCTGGCTGTGCTGGTGCCGTTGGCGCTGCTGTTGATTTTTGTTCTTCTGTATAGCTCCTTCAATTCCGGACGAATGGCCGCGCTCATTTACTTGAATGTCCCGATGGCCGTGACGGGTGGAATCTTCGCACTGGCTCTCCGAGGTTATCCGTTCTCAATCTCTGCGGGAGTAGGCTTCATCGCGCTGTTCGGGATCGCCGTGCTCAATGGCGTCGTCCTGGTTAGCTACATCGTTGAGATGCGCGATCGGGGTATGTCACCCGACGACGCGGCGCAGGAGGCCGCGCGAATCCGATTGAGGCCGGTGCTCATGACGGCAATGGTGGCAGCGTTTGGATTCGTCCCGATGGCGCTCGCCACGAGCGCGGGCGCAGAAGTGCAGCGTCCCTTGGCAACCGTCGTGATCGGAGGGCTCGTGTCGTCGACTTTGCTGACGCTGCTCGTCTTGCCAGCCGTGTTCCGGTGGTTCGCGGACGATCAAGTGAGTGAGGCGCCAGCAAGTCGTGGAGAATAGGGAATCTGGTGAAGTGTATGTCGATTCTTGGACACGGATCGGATTGGGACGAAACTGGTCGTGCAGCGCTGAGCGACTCAGAACGGTGAGAAAGGGATGTTTAGTGGCCCTATGAATTCGAGGAACTCGAATTCTGAGCGGATGACGACCGTCGCTCCAAACCGTTGGAACGGACTCCGTAGTTGGCTCGGAAACACGTCCGAGTGGCGCGACAGCTTGCTGATGTACGGCTGCATCGGCGCGGCCGTGGGTGTTCTCGTGCTTCATCCGGTGACCCAGGCGGTTTTCTGGTTCGAGTTTTCGGATTCGATGGGTTCGCCCGGCCTACTTGATTGGCTAACCGAGCGAATGCGTACTTCTCCGTTTCACGAATTGATTCCGATGAGTTTGGTATTCGCCGGATTGGGCGGCGCCGTTGGCGTCGGCTTCGGCTGGGTGCAGCGCGCATTGCACCGCGAGAAACGGTTCACACGTGTATATGAGACCTTGATGAGCGAGAATCTGAGTCAACTGATCGAGTCGGGTGAGAGCGAGCATCTAGAGTTCAAGGCGTCGATGCGGTGGGACTATGAGAACGGAAAATCTAACCGAGCATTAGAGGAAGTGGTGGCGAAAACGGTCGCGGGCTTCATGAATCACGAGGGCGGACTGCTCTTAGTCGGTGTAGAGGATGACGGTCGCATCTGTGGCCTAGAACGGGACTACGCCACACTGAGGACGCCCGGCAAAGACAGTTGGGAGCGCTGCCTCGTTGGTGTCATCACCACGCGATTGGGCGGAGAATGGGTTTCGAACTTGCACACAAGGTTCTACGGCCACGCAGATCAGGAGGTTGCGGCACTCTTCATCGAACCATCAAGGCGCGCCGTCTACGTCAAGGACGGTCGGATATCGCGCTACTTTGTAAGAACTGGAAACGCGACCCGTGAACTCGATGCCCGGGAGGCTGCGGCCCATTCAGCACGAAGGGGCACGTGAACCGCCCCGGGTTTGCCGGAGGCTCTGGGGCGTTTCGGGATGCTCTTTGCCGGTGAAGTTGATCTCAATCGCCTTGCCGTCGCCGAACTCGGTCACACAGATACGGGCGTGGTTGTCGCGCCTCCGTATCCCATCGCGCCCTATTTGGATACTCGTCTGACTGAGCGCGAAGGTGCTTCTCAGCACATGCGTATTGTACTTTCATCGGGCTCCAGGGCCCTGTCGGGCCTTTGTTTTCCTTCGGGAAAGAAGTGAGGAGCGCGGATGCGGACCGATAAGTGCCGGTACTTCGAATTTTGGGGACTTATCGTGGGGTCTCGCGGAATGCGAGCAGCCGCAGAGCGTTCAAAACCACGACCAGAGTTGAGCCTTCGTGGATTGCAACGGCTGCGCCGATCTTCAAGCCACCAAGCGTGGCGGGGACAAGCACCGCGACGACTCCAAGACTTATCCAGAGGTTTTGGCGAATGGCTCTGCTCGTGGCTCGGCTCAACCCGACGGCAAACGGTAATCGGTTTAGATCGTCAGCCATAAGAGCCACGTCAGCGGTCTCGAGAGCGACGTCGGAGCCCGCAGCGCCCATCGCGATACCAACAGTTGCGTTTGCCATGGCAGGAGCATCGTTCACGCCGTCGCCGACCATCGCGACCGCTGCGGTCGCGCGAAGCTGCTTAACCGCCTCGACCTTGTCTTCTGGCATCAAGTTTCCGCGCGCCTCGTCAAGGCCCACCTCCTTGGCCACCCCATTTGCGACTTGTTGATTGTCGCCCGAGAGCATGAGCATTCGGGTGATTCCAAGCTCTCGAAGCCTTTCGATGACGGACTTCGCGGAGTCTCTGGGCGAGTCCATGAGACCGATCACGCCCAAAAACCGACCACCACTTCGAACGATCATAGTCGTGCGCCCGGCTTCCTCAAGTTCTGTAGTTTGTGCCCGAAGGACGCTTCCAAGAGGCGGACCGTCGATTTCATCGAATAGGTCTGCATTGCCAATGACAACGTCAATCCCTTCGAACTCTGCCTTCACGCCGCGGCCAGTAATGCTGCTTAGTCCTGACGCCTTGGTCGGAGGCTCGTCGAGTAGTTTCGTTCCGTCTCGAACCACGGCGGCTGCGAGAGGATGGTCGCTGAGGGACTCCACAGCGACAGCAGCGCGAAGAAGTGCTTGTTCGTTTGAGTCTGCTGCCGGTACAACATCCACGACTCGGGGTTTGCCCTCCGTCAGAGTCCCCGTTTTGTCAAAAGCGATTGCCTCGAGCCGACCAAGGTGTTCGAGGGGGGAGCCGCCCTTAATGAGCACGCCGCCACGTGCCGCACGAGCCACACCGCTGAGTACCGCGCTTGGTGTTGCGATGGCGAGTGCGCAAGGGCTTGCAGCAACGAGCAGAGCCATCGAACGGTAAAAGCTCGCGCTAAAGGGTTCTGGAAGCACGACCCAGGCGAACATTGAGACTCCCGCGCCTGCGAGCACCACGGGGACGAAGATCCGCTCGAAGCGGTCCGTGAACTCTTGGGTAGGCGACCGGTTCGTCTCAGCTTCTCCGACCATTTGAACAACCCGCGCGAGCGTTGAGTCTGAAGCGGCACGAATGATTTGGACCTCAAGTGCGCCGGCACCGTTGATGGTTCCAGCGAACACGCGGTTCTCGGGACCAATTGACGCGGGTCGGTCCGCAGCCTTACGCGCGTCAGCGACGGGTTGTTTGTCGACGGGTGCGCTTTCGCCTGTGATCGGTGCTTGGTTGACGCTGCTCTCTCCCTTGATGACGAAGCCATCGCCGGCGATCCGTTGGTTGGGTTTGACGAGAATCACGTCACCTACTTGAAGGGTTTCTACCAGAACCTCCTCCTCGCGGCCGTCTTTTATCACGAGAGCAGTGGAGGGGGCAATTTCGGCAAGCGCTTCGATTGCACGCTTTGCCCGGCCCATTGCGTAGCCTTCAAGGGCATGGCCGAGGCTAAAGAGGAAGAGAAGCAGAGCACCCTCCGCCCACTCTCCGAGCATCCCAGCGCCGAACGCGGCAACGATCATGAGAAAGTCGATTTCGAAGCTACCGCCCTTAAGATGGGCGATCGCTTCCCGGACCGTGAAAAATCCACCAAAGACGAAGGCTGAGATAAGGAGTGAAGTCTCCGCCCAGACGGGAACGGCCCAATACTTGGGAGCCAACCAGGCAAGAAGCAGAGTGGCGCCGCAGAGGGCGGTTGCGATGAGTTCCGCACGCTCGCTCAAAAAGCCTTCGTGCGAATCCTCATGATCGTCGGAGGCAGAAGGAGGGGGAGCCGCCGGGGGGGCTCCAACCGCAGAATGGAGAGCGGTTTCGATTGCCTCGGGGTCGCCTAAGTCACGGTCAAATTCGACGCGTGCGGTTCCATCGGGAGAGACCACTGCTTCGAGAACGCCTGGCACTTGGAAGAGCTCGCGAGCCAACCGCCGAGCGCGTCTTGGGGGCATCGAATCTCCCCTTCGAACGAAGTGCCCATAACGCTCAGCGAGGGTGGCGCCCGCGCGCGTTGCGAACTCCCGAAGCTCGCCGACTGAGACCACGGACGCATCGAAATGAACGCAGAGACGATTCTCGTCTTGGGAAATCTGAGTGCTCGGGTGTGCACTCGAGACACCCGTCTTTGCTTCAAGCAGCTCGGCGAGCCGCGCAACGCATGCGTCCTGTACGGAGCTGATCTCAGGGAGGAGAAGGTCTAGGTCGAGTTGCTCTTGTTGTGCCATACCATAACTCCAAACGAGATTGACTGAAGGCGCTTTGACCTGACCCTGCACGGAAAAGTGGACTCACCCGAGGGAGCTAGTCTTTCTCGAGGAGTCCAAAATGTCAAAGACGAAGAGAACGAGAAGAAGGTTCACGGAAGAGTTCAAAGCTGAGACCGTGAAGCT
>Ga0316209_1002065_pt1 | contig 17490 bp, 13 predicted proteins | sample 6monopyrite_MG_FD_204945 | JGI IMG/M metagenome (GOLD analysis project Ga0316209, IMG submission 204945) | Microbial mat bacterial communities from mineral coupon in-situ incubated in ocean water Damariscotta River, Maine, United States -... | ecosystem: Environmental > Aquatic > Marine >...
GTTTGCTGCAATTAAATCTATTTGAAAAACGTGATTTAGTGATGCTGTTAAGAGGCGAGCCTATCAAAGATAGGTCGCTCAACATTAATCAAATGGCACTGTTTTGAAAGTTAACGGGACAGCAGTGATTTTTTCTAAGAAAATTCTCAGCATGGATGTTACCTTAAATTTTCTTAAATATTTAAATTGCGTTAAATTTGGATGTCCCGTTAAATTCCGCTAAATTCTCCCGTTAAATTATATTTATAGCGCGCTTTCTAAAATTACTTCAGCCTGTATAGCCGGTCATTCCGGTTATCGATTCGGTATCCACAAACTGATACAACCATCAGTTTAGCCATACCGATTAGACCAAACGATAAACCACCTGCAAAGAATGACTTTCTCCCCCCGCCACACTCACCACATTTTCAGCCGCATTACCTGATTCAACACAAAGCATTTTTAAATACCCTGCCTCACCCAGATCACCCATTTTTTCCGCGACCTGTTTTCCGGGATTCCAGACAATGGTTGATTGACTACCCTGTTTTGAAATTGTGATTTTTCTCTGCTGATTGTTAATCGTGACTTCATCCGGCGTATTTACATACACCCGGTCGACTTCATCTGAAATTTTAATGTCCGCATTTTGTTTTTTACGTTTGAAATTATCCGGCTTATCCAGATATTCTTTTTCGTGTAAGCCAGTCACCGTTGTTTTAGTAATATCTTGCACATTAAAATACGTGTGCAGCGCTTCGCCTATTTCAATATTTTCTGTGCCGTTATTTCGAGTAATCAACTCAAGGGTTAAAACGCTGCCGATGGTTACTATGTATTCAACACTTGTATTCACAAGCCACATTGTTTTAACGAATTCATCGGCCTGCTTCATTTCCAGCTTAAAGTGAATTCGTGTTTCACCACTTTGCAGTTGGCATGTGTCACTAACATCCCAGAAAACCGTGCGTGCAAAACCATGGGCCGGAAAATTTTCATTGCCACCATGACTGCCCTCATGAGCACCAAACCAGGGCCAGCAGATTGGAATACCTCCGCGCACTGATTTGCCTATCTCAAAGCGGGCATCGGGTGATAGCCAAATAACATCGGTTTCACCTTCTGGCACCCAGCTTAGTAAATGCGCCCCCTGTAAGCTAATGCGTGCGCTTGCCTGTGAATTTTTAATTTCAACCACGGGTATGCGGCCTTCACCCTTTACAAACTGCAACTGACATTGCTTTGTATTTAATGAAAACTGCTGATTTAATTTTTCTATCTCTGAATGACTCATAATTATTCCTATCGTATTTCTGCCAGCCAAACTAACATTTTAATTTTTTATAATCTTAAGGATTTAATTTTAGAATTGTAGCTATTATGTAATCCATTGTATCCACGATACAAGCATTCGGAGATAACAGTTTAATTATTTTTTTGCTCCAAATTCTATGCTGCTATTTCTCAGCAATCGCAATCAAAACTTCCGTATTAAACCATACTCCATCTTCACCCACTAGCCGGGTAACCTCTGCCATATGTTTTTCTTTAAACTCTATTTGTTGCTCGTCAGTTAACTGATTTAACAGCGCACGATACCCCGCATTCCACACCACATCCCACCACATCTGTGCATCCGTCATGTGATAACCTAAGGCTACATGATGAATTTTTACGTTTGAAATACCCACCGCCTCAAACTGTTCTTTAATTAACTCATGTGTCGACAGTCGTTTCCACGAAAGGGCGGCAACCTCTTTCCCGAAGGTCTTATAGCATTCTAAAAACAAATCAGAAAAAGGTAAAAATGCATCACCCGTGAACGTACTGATAGCAATTTTACCACCGGGCTTTACAGCACTGGCTATATTATTTAAACCGTGGGTCATGTCTTCTAAAAAGAACAGACCAAAACTACTGCAGGCCACATCAAAGGTTTCTTTCTCGAATTCAAGCGCATCTAAATCCATCTGTAGAAATTCAGTATTGTTTAATTTCTTATCTGCTGCTTTATTTTTTGCCTGTTGCAACATACCGCTGGATAAATCGATACCGGTAACTTTTCCTTCGTGCAATAATTCTGCTGCGGCCAGTGCAATCACACCGGTGCCGGTGCAAACATCCAGCAACTGATTATCGGGATTAAGCTCAAGAAATTCCATCATGCTTTTTGCGGTTTGCGGAAAAAACGCCATTGATGGATGATCGTATCCTCCCGCCACCGTATCAAACCCCTGTTGAATCATTGTCTTTCTATCTTGATCGGGCATAATTTAAGTCCTTTCCTGTTACGTTATTTATCAAATGGATTTCGGGTTCTGGAGATTGAAAACTGATCTTCTGGTATATTATTTAATTCACTTTCACCACTATTTAATTTCACATGCGTAGTGTTATTGCTTTTTTTCGCATTCTGCTTAGCTGCATAGTGCGTTTCCCTGATTTCGTTTAATGCGGTTTCCCTGTCAACTTTTTCTAATGAAAAACTTCGACGATAGGGCTGGTTTTTTTCAAATGTTAACAAGGTACTCACGCGCAGAAAAATCTTTTCCCCCTGCGTAATAGCAAGGCTTAGGCGATGTATGCCTGAATAACGCTCAGCCACATCCATTTCAAAAACATGCTTCACCGGCCCGTCTTTGAAATACCCCTTATTTGTTAAAATCACATATAAATAACGATTATTCTCAACTTTAAATTTTTGCTGCCCATCAATAACTATTTTTGGCGAAACCATAATATTAGACATAGAATGCGGCCGATAAATGTAAACAACTGAATCCTGGCTCGATGTCGTCATCACCTCATTAAATGCGTCTTTCTTTACGGAACATGACGCTAAAAGCACGGCCAGGAACGATAAAGTCATATAAGCAGTGGTGTTTTTCACTTCATAAATCTCGAATCTGCATAAATCATCCTTTGGGATTGAGCCCTTATCTATTTACTTTTTCCATATAAAAAAGTAAGATATTTTCTACTTTTACTGTGATTATTGATGCCATTAATATGTAGGTTATCAAACCTGTTTATTGATAGTATTCATTACATTATCAGCTATAGTAAGCGTTAATCATAACTCTATTAATAACGAAACTGAAGCCCCCCAAATTGACAAAACCAATAGTCCAGGCATTTGTAGTCTGATTTATTCACTTAACCTCTGGAATTATTTATGTTATTTGGCTTATTCAAAAAGAAACCTAAAAAAGACCTGTTTGAAGATGATGTTGCAGTTGGCAGCACTAATATTCACTATAAACCGGGCCTTATAGACGACCTGAAAAGTGACCATAAAAAATTGCTCGATATCTATACCGATATTAAGTTAGCCGCTGAAACACAAAATTTTAAAAAAGTTGCCGAGCATTTAACGGACTTTCGTAATGAGTTAGAAGATCATCTATTAAAAGAAAACATAAATCTCTATATCTACCTGTCACACTTACTAGAAGGTGATGAAATGAACTCAACCCTGATTAGCACTTTCCGTAGGGAAATGGATGGCATTGCGTCTATTGCGCTTAAGTTTCTGGCAAGATACGAAACTATTGGATCGGATGAAGAACTTCAAAATAGCTTCCATAATGATTTCTCTGCCATCGGTGATGTATTAGGCAAGCGAATTAAGCGGGAAGAATCCATGCTTTATACGCTCTACGCCCCACCTTACGATTAATGCCTCGCGCAACTTCAAGGCTGTTTTATATCTGCCTGTAAACGTAAACCACGCGTTCACAGGCATAATGAAATTATCGATCAATGACACATATTTATTATAATATTTTTCGCAATTGTCTAAAATAATATTCCATTGGTAAATCAATCTTTTTAGCTAAATTGACTACTCGCATTTTTAGCTCACTCTCATCAACACTCAAGCCTGACTTTATACAGAATAAAATCCAGTTGCCTTTGAAAATATCGCACATATACACATCTGCAAACAGTTCACGAATCTGTTTTATTATATTTGAATCATCAGCGGGCAGACTATGAAAATTAATGACCATACAGCCATTTTTACTTAGCGCCTTATAACTGGCTGCAATAAACTCATCTTGCAACTGAACGTCACTCATGCCCCGCGCCTCATACAGGTCGCTAAAGATAATGTCCATACTGTCAGCATCTGCCTGCTCAATATATTTAGCTGCATCATTACATCGGATCTTTATATTTTTCTTCTTCGGTAAATAAAACCATTGGTAAGCAATATCAATAACACCCTGTCGAATGTCTACCGCCTGCAGCATGACTTCGGGGAAAAAGTAACCCAGGCAATGCACAAGCCCACCACCCCCCAGACCGAGCACGGCTATATTTTTTGCCTCGTTAAATATCAGTCCAAGTAACATTATTTGCGTATATTCATGCACCAGACGGTGTGGCTTTTGCGTATAAATTGCACTTTGTTGTAAGCTCGATGCAAAACTTAAAATCCGTTTATCACCCTGCTCAGTAACCACAAGCTCACCATACTCATCTTCGGACCGATATAGCTCTTTTTGCATAAACCTGTTCGCTTTTACAAATTCAACTTAAAATAAACATAATCACATAACATGGCCACATAATAACGTGATCCTGTTGACCTACGCCATAAAATACCTAAATCCATCGACCTCATCGGGTGCATGGGGTAAAGTATTCACCTGTTTAATTTACCTGGGCACCTCTGATTAATCAATATCAGCACCTACTGCAACTCGACAGACAACTGATCTGGCACCCCTATTCCGCTCCACCAAATTCTGCGGCATCTGAAAACACGCAGCCGTTGTTTCCCGTGGTATCTGCAACCGGTGTGCGCCTGAAACTGGCGGATGAGCGAGAGCTTATTGACGGTATGTCTTCGTGGTGGAGTGCTATTCATGGCTATAACCACCCACAAATGAATCGGGCGCTGCAAGACCAGCTTAAAAACATGAGCCACGTAATGTTCGGTGGACTGACTCACCCACCGGCTGTTGAACTCGCAAAAACCCTGGTGGATATTACACCGGACACACTACAGTCCGTCTTTTTTAGTGACTCAGGCTCGGTTGCGATTGAAGTGGCGATGAAAATGGCCATTCAATACTGGCACGACAAACAGCAAATCAACAAACAAAAATTTCTAACCGTTCGGGGTGGCTATCACGGAGATACTTTTGGTGCCATGTCGGTTTGCGACCCGGTGACCGGCATGCACAGTTTATTCAATCAAAGCCTGGCTCAGCAGGTTTTTATTGACACCCCCAGCAGCGCTTTTAATGAAACCTGCAATACTATTGATTTAGATAATTTGCGAAGCGCACTTCAAACGCATCACTCACAACTCGCCGCATTTATTATTGAACCGGTGGTACAGGGCGCCGGGGGCATGCGTTTTTATTCGGCGGATTATTTAAATAAAGCCCGCGCATTGTGCGATGAATTTAATGTACTTTTAATTTTTGATGAAATTGCCACCGGCTTTGGCCGCAGCGGAAAATTATTTGCCACCGAACACACCAATATTCAGCCCGATATCATGTGCATTGGCAAAGCATTAACCGGCGGTTATTTAAGCCTGGCCGCAACCCTCACCCATCAAAAAGTTGCCGACACTATTTCTAAGGGCGAGCCCGGTGTATTTATGCACGGCCCAACATTTATGGCTAACCCGCTGGCCTGCGCCGCGGCTAATGCCAGCATCGATATTTTGCTAAACTCAAACTGGCAAAAAAATGTTTCACAAATTGAAAACTGGTTATCCCAATATCTTGCACCCTGCGCGACACTTGATAATGTTAATAATGTACGCATACTGGGGGCTATTGGTGTAGTAGAATGCAATACGGCGGTCGATATGAAAACCATTCAGCCCGCGCTGGTTGAACAGGGCGTGTGGATTCGCCCCTTTGGCAAACTGGTGTATTTAATGCCGCCCTATATTATTAGTGATCAGGACACTGAACAACTTTGCAATGCAATTTTTAATGTACTTAAATAGCATACTTAAATAACATAGACACCCATCCATTTAATTAAGGAAAAGAAAAAATGTTTATAGATGAATTATTAGGTTTTGTTTTTAGTTTCTGGGTTGGCCTCGCCATCCTGCTTTTTATATTACTTAAACAATCAGTTAAATTTGTGCCACAAAATCGTGCCTTTGTGGTTGAGCGTTTCGGAAAATATAATAAAACCATGGAAGCCGGGTTAAATTTTATGCTGCCGTTTATTGATAAAGTCGCCTATAACCGGACACTCAAAGAAACGGCAACAGATGTACCCAGCCAGGGCGCGATTACAAAAGACAATATTACGCTAGTGGTTGATGGTGTGCTTTATTTAAAAGTGCTCGATCCTTACAAAGCCTCATACGGAGTCGATAATTATGCCTATGCGGTAACCCAGTTAGCACAAACCACCATGCGTTCTGAAATTGGTAAAATTGATTTAGATAAAACATTTGAAGAGCGTGACAGCTTAAATATAAATATTGTAAACAGTATTAACGTGGCAGCAGAACCCTGGGGTGTGCAGGTATTACGTTATGAAATAAAAGACATTGAACCACCGCGCTCGGTGCTCGAAGCCATGGAACGTCAGATGAAAGCGGAACGTGACAAACGTGCATCCATTCTGGAATCTGAAGGTGAACGCCAGTCAGCCATTAATGTTGCAGAAGGCCATAAACGCTCAATCGTTTTAACCGCCGAAGCGGATCGTGCGGAACAAATACTGCGCGCAGAAGGTGAAGCCCAGGCGATTATTGCGGTAGCCGATGCTAAAGCCAAAGCGATTGAAACCATCGGTAAAGTTGCAAACACCGAACAGGGACAGAAAGCCATTCAACTGGATCTTGCGGGTCAGGCGATAGAAGCCAAACATGCCATTGCTAAAGAATCTTCAGTGGTACTGCTGCCGGAAAACGCGACTAATGCTTCAAGCATGGTTGCCGAAGCGATGACGATTATTAACTCACTTAATAAAAATTCTAGCGGGTCATAAAAAATGATAGCGCAATATATCAATATGCATCAGGCCGAGTTCTGGACTTTAATCGGTTTTTTAATGCTGGCTATTGAGGTGAGTACCGGGTTAGTAACCGGCCTGTTTTTATTTGCTGGCATCGGTAGCATTATTACCGGCCTGTTAATGATGGCGGGCATTTTAAATGAAACATGGGAAGTGGGTATCGCAAGTACGGCCATTTGCGCATCAATTAGCGCGCTGAGTTTATGGAAACCATTCAAAAAAATGCAGAATGCTGATGTACCTAAAAAAGACAACAGCAGCGATTTAGTCGGTTATGAATTTGTTTTGCAACAGGATATTAATTTACTCACAGCGGGCACGACTGATTACTCGGGCATTAAATGGAAGGTGGAAGTTTATAAAGATGCGGGGGTAGATGAAATTAGTGCGGCGACGCGGGTTGTTGTCTGTTCTGTGGATGTGGGAAAGTTTCGGGTAAAACCGGTATAGCCTTTAAATTAAAAAGCCTGAAGGCATTTGCGCTAAAGGCTTTTAATTTTTCAGATCTTCTGAATTACAGATCTTCCGAATTACAGGTCTTCATTAAACGGGTAATTCTATAACCCAGAACACCAAAAACCGTTATTGAACCTATTACGCCCAAAACCGCTAAAATCGTTGTTGCATCTAACATCTTTAATCTCTCAATCTATTGCTTAAGGGGGGGTGCCTTACAGCGCTGGGCAATTTAATAGATTTCTAATATAGATTCAACCCTATTTTTACCCGTGTTATATTCGACAATGCTGCTTCCTGGCAGCGCCACTAACCAGCCAACACCACCTGTTAAGGCCAACAGAGCATCCTCTGCGATGAAGTGCTGCACCTAATCCTGTGTTATGACGGGCATTCAGGTATAATGCCCGGCTTTACAATATGCACTGGATTTACGTTCCAGCTCGCAGCACACAGGTAGTATATATTATGTCCAAGGTCGTTATTTCCGCCCTTTATCATTTTGTGATTTTAGATAATTACAAACAACTACGTCAGCCCCTGCTTGATCTCATGCTGGAAAACGAAATAAAAGGCACCCTGTTATTAGCCTGGGAAGGCATCAACGGAACGGTTGCTGGCAGCCAGAAAGCCATTGATATTTTATTAAACTGGCTCAAATCCGACACGCGTTTAATCGACCTTCGTCATAAATCGTCCTATGACAATGAAATGCCGTTTTACCGCACCCGGGTAAAATTAAAAAAAGAGATTGTGACCATGGGTGTAGAAGGCATAGACCCGAATCACGTAGTGGGCACCTATGTTAAACCCGAAGACTGGAACAGCTTAATTGCTGACCCGGATGTTATTTTAGTGGACACACGCAACGCCTATGAAACGGCAATTGGGACATTTAAAAATGCCATTGACCCGAACACTGAAACCTTCCGTGAATTTCCAGAATACGTAAAACAAAATTTAAATCCGCAACAACATAAAAAGGTAGCGATGTTTTGCACCGGTGGTATCCGCTGTGAAAAATCCACGGCCTACTTGAAAGAGCAGGGTTTCAATGAGGTTTACCATTTACAGGGTGGCATTTTAAAATATCTGGAAACCGTTGCCGAAAAAGATTCACTCTGGGAAGGCGAATGTTTTGTATTTGATAACCGGGTAAGCGTTGACCACTCGCTGGAAAAAGGCAGTTACGACCAATGCCATGCCTGCCGGTTACCCATTACCGAAGACGACAAAAAAAGTGAAAAATATATTCAGGGCGTAAGCTGCCACCATTGCTTCGATAAAAAAACCGATGAACAGCGTGAGCGTTTTATGGAACGGGAAAAGCAGGTGCAACTCGCGAAGGTTCGTGGGGAAGCGCATATTGGTTCTGAAGTGGCTAAAGCGAGCATAAAACACAAGGCGGTAAAATTGAAAAAACGTCAGGCACAGCAGCACCGGTAATTTGTAAGTGTAATTGAGAGACTGCAACCACTTTAACAAAAACTATTAAGAGGGTGTAAATAATGCTGCTCTATAGCCTCAGATATTTTCTTAAGAAATTAAATCCCCCTCAATAGCTTAATTAATTTTCATGATGAAGCTGTTAGCTGATAAATATATTAGCATTCCCTTTTTCTAAGGGGGAGGCTTTAAGATTTCTTAGCTTTTTCTAAGCGGATTTTTTTATTTCTTATACTTTACCAAAGGAATAATTATTTCAACCTGCATTTCCTATAACTCAAACTTACACATCTACCATTCCAAAGCACCACCAGTTTGATACTCTGTCACTCTGGTTTCAAAAAAGTTTTTCTCTTTGCGCATATTCGCCTGCTCATCTAACCAGCCCAGTGTATTTTCTGCACCGGGAAATGGCTCAGCATGTTTCAGAGATTTTGCACGCCGATTGGCTATAAAGCGAAATTGTGCCACGTGATCTTTTGCGGTATACCCTAAAATCGGATCACGCATAATATAATTGGCATATTCAATTTCACAGGCTTCCGCTTCCTGCCACATATTGTTAATGGCTATTGGATCCAGCTTCACATTATTTTCTGCCACGATTTGATTCACCACCCGGATACCGAATGCACAATGCAAAACTTCATCACGCATAATATATTGCAACTGTTCAGCCGTGCCGGTCATTAAGCCCCTGCGTTGCAATGCGAATATAGGACTAAAACCATTGTAAAACCAGCAGCCTTCAAATATACCGGCGAAAAAAGTGTACGACATAACAAAGTTTTCCAACTCATCTTTATCGGTTAAATCAATATCGGCTCGTAATACCGAATTGATTTTTTCATTGGCCATTTGTATTTTACCATTTATCGCGGGCACCACCCGATAACGGTTATAAATTTCACCCTGATCCAGGCCAATAGATTCAATACAGTGTTGATAAGTCCAGGTATGTAAGGCTTCTTCATAAACCTGCCGTGCCTGATAAATCTGCAATTCCGGTGCGGTCATTTTTTCCATTACCGCCAGCCCCACATTTCGCATAGCCAGAATATCTGACGTGGTTAAATACGATAAAACATTTTCATACACATGTTTTTCTTCTAGCGTTAAGCGGTGCTGATAATCATGTACATCTTTTGACATATTAATATCTAATGGCGTCCAGTGATTACGGTTGGCATTTAACCAGAACTCCCAGGCCCAGGGGTATTTAAAGGGTGCGAGCTGGTTGATGTCAGTTTTGCCGTTGATTACACGTTTGTCATCTGCCCTTACCGGTTGCATGGCCGGTTGCATGGCTGGTTGCATGGCTGGCTGCATGGCTGGCTGCATGGCAGTCTGTGCTGACTCCAGAATAATTTCTGATTTTTTTTCTTGCGCCGAACTTGTCGACGCTGTTTTTAATATTACTTGCGCATTCGATATATTTGAAAATGCAGCGGTTGGATCGTCCCAGTTTAGCATGGCTCATACCTTCTGTTTTTTATACGTTCTGTACAAACAGTATAAATATTCATAACAAGATCACTACCTACAACCTCCCCCTTTGAAAAAGGGAGTGCAGATATATCTAACATCTATCAGCTTAATCGTAAAAACAAATTAAGTTACTGAGGGGGATTTAAAATATTTCAGATTTTAATAAATATTGATAGCATAATAATCTGGATATTCTCAAATCTCCCCGTAAAACTAATATTTAACACTATCAAACTGGTAGCAATAAAAATATATGTATTCCCTCTTTTTCTAAGAGGGGAGCACAAGCATGACAAATCGGTTAAAATTTACTTTTGCTTCAACTACTGACAAGCCTCACAATCCGCATCTAAAATCGAACACACCTTCGCTGATTCCTGCTCAACCGATTCCAAATTTCCCACTATATTACCCACTGTATTTCCAGCCGTCTTTTCCATATGCGTTGCACCAATCGAACGTAAATAATAGGTCGTTTTTAAACCACGTACCCAGGCCAGTTTATATAACTGATCTAATTTTTTACCCGATGGCTCAGCCATATATAAGTTTAAACTCTGCGACTGATCAATCCATTTCTGCCTACGCGCACCCGCTTCAATTAACCAGCGCGTATCTATCTCAAAGGCGGTGGCATAGAGTTTTTTTAGTTCATTCGGAACTCGATCGATATTGGCGACTGATCCATCGTAGTATTTAAGATCATTCACCATCACTTCATCCCATAAATTAAGTGCTTTTAAATCATTTACTAAATAGGGATTCACCACCGTAAACTCACCGGACAAATTCGATTTCACATAAAGGTTTTGATAAGTGGGTTCGATGGATTGACTGACGCCACAAATATTTGAAATGGTTGCGGTGGGTGCAATCGCCAAACAGTTACTGTTGCGCATGCCCTGCTTTAATACGGTTTCACGCAAAGCGTCCCAGTCCATTGTGCTACGGGTATCGCACTCAATATAATTTCCGCGCGCTTCAATCATTTTATTATTTGAGTCTATCGGCAAAATTCCCTGGCTCCATAACGAACCCTGATAACTGGAATACTGTCCGCGTTCCGCCGCTAAATCCGATGAGGCTTTAATGGCAAAATAACTCACCGCTTCCATTGAGGTATCTGCAAACTCAACCGCCTGCTCACCATTGTAGGCAATATTTAATTTATATAACGCATCCTGAAATCCCATAATGCCTAAACCGATCGGACGGTGACGCAGGTTTGAATTTCTGGCCTGTGGCACGGAATAATAATTATAATCCACCACGTTATCTAACATACGAATTGCGGTGCTGATGGTTTTTTCCAGCTTAACCCTATTCAAACCGTTTTCATCTACATGCGCTGCTAAATTCACCGAACCCAAATTACACACAGCAATTTCATTATCGTTAGTGTGCAGGGTAATTTCCGTGCATAAATTTGAACTATGCACCACCCCCATATGTTGATTGGTGTAACGTACATTGCAGGGATCTTTAAATGCGATCCAGGGATGTCCGGTTTCAAACAACATGCCAAGCATCTTGCGCCACAACTCTAATGCATTTAGCGTTTTAAATAATTTTATCTCGCCCCTTGCGGCTTTTTCTTCGTAGGTCACATAGGCCGCTTCAAAATCCTTAGCGTATAAATCGTGAAGATCCGGCGTTTCTTCCGGTGAAAAAAGCGTCCAGTCTTTTTCTTCAACAACGCGTTTCATAAATAAATCCGGCACCCAGTTTGCGGTGTTCATATCGTGGGTGCGACGACGATCATCACCGGTGTTTTTACGCAGGTCTAAAAATTCTTCAATATCAATGTGCCAGGTTTCTAAATAGGCACACATTGCGCCCTTGCGCTTGCCCCCCTGATTCACCGCAACTGCGGTATCATTGGCGACTTTTAAAAACGGCACAACCCCCTGAGACTTACCGTTTGTGCCTTTAATGTACGAACCTAAGCCCCGCACTCGGGTCCAGTCATTACCTAAACCACCGGCGAATTTTGACAGTAATGCATTGTCTTTAAACGCATTATAAATACCTTCTAAATCATCCGGCACGGTGGTTAAATAACATGAGGATAACTGCGGGCGTAACGTTGCGGAGTTAAATAAAGTGGGGGTTGAACTCATAAAGTCGAATGAGGACAGTAATTTATAAAATTCAATCGTACGTGCTTCACGGTCTATTTCATTGGTCGCCAGCCCCATGGCTACGCGCATATAAAATGCCTGGGGTAATTCCATGCGCGTGTTAGACTCGTGTATAAAGTAGCGATCATAAAGTGTTTGTAAACCTAAATATAAAAACTGCTGATCGCGCTCTGGCAGTAATGCGTTAGCCAGTGTATCTAAATCGTAACGTAATAAGTCACTATCAAGTAACTCCAGCTCAACGGCTTTTTTAATATAATTTTTAAAATAGTCCGCATACATATCGGCCATTTCAGATTGTGTTGCCTCCTGCTCGTAACCATAAATAAAGGTTAACGCTTCGCGGCGCATATTATCCAGTAACAGGCGTGCAGACACCTGTGAGTAATTCGGTTCGCTGTCGATTAAACTGCGCGCACTCATCACCAGAGTGGTGTATAAATCATCTTCGCTCATGCCCTCGTAAGCAGAGCCCAATGTCATCGTTAATAACACTTCCGCATTAATATTTTCCAGCCCACTCACCGCTTCGTTTATAATTTGTTGCAAACGTGCGGCGTTAAGTGGTTTTTTACTACCATCTTTATGAGTGATATTTATCGGCTGCTGACCTGACTGCGGCTCATCGGTATTCGCCCGTTCATGGGCGCGTTTTTGCGCATGCTGCTCCCGATATAAAACATAGGCTCGGGCAACTTTCTGTTCAGCGTTACGCATGAGTGCCAGTTCAACCTGGTCCTGAATATTTTCGATATGCACCGTGCCATCTTCCGGCAGGTGACGAAACAACGCGTCCATCACCTGAGTCGTCAGATGCTCAACGGTTTCCCGTACCCGACTGGAAGCCGCTGCGGTTCCACCTTCCACCGCCAGAAATGCTTTGGTCAGTGCGACAATAATTTTACTTCGATCAAACGCGGTCTGTTTACCGTTGCGTCGAATCACCCGCCTAAAAGACTGGTTGGTTGACGATGTTGAATAGTGTTCGGCTGAGTTGTGGGGCCTGGGTTCGGCGGCTGCGCTGGCAATGGATTCGGTTTGCATGAGTATCCTCTGGCTTTTAGAAGTTCCGATTTTGTCTAATGATCAGGACGTCTAAAAGTCAGGGGGAAAGCGTGCAGAATACGCGAGACTTTCCACCTGAGCCTGATCGCGAGACTCGGTGTTTAGTGTATAAAGCTTCACAGGTAATCGGACTTAGGCAGGCAGAATTGCGTCTGACTCCCATCACCGTTGCGCGACAGTTCCGGATTTACACCGGATTCCCCTGTGGTTGGGCTCTTATTACAACCACTACATATTGTGGCTATTTATAATTTAAACACAAGATAATGTAATTATTCGGAAATGGCAAGTTGTATTTTTTAGATTTGTAATTTTAGTTTTTAAAAAAATAGGCAACGCGAATACACGCTATAGCTGCTTGTGTACGCAAAAAACACGGCTCCTCAAAATTAAATCGCCCCTTAACGTTAATATCGAGCACGATCAAACGGGGAGTCATAAAAACATTTGTATTCCTTCTTTTTCTAAGAGCGGCCATTTTATGGTTAAACTAAACAATAACTTGCCATGAATCATGGTTAGCGAACAATTAAGTTTTAACGCTGGCGCCACATATCCCTAATTGCTTATCCGCCAAAAAAATCGTATATACTAAAATTATTTTTATAGGGTACACGTTGTGGATTTCTGAATTTCTGAGAAAGTGACTGAATGTACAACGTCATATAATGCTGCTGCAAATGTTTCTCACCAATCATTTCATTTAAAAAATCAGTCGCCCGCATCATGCTATCGATACCACTCAGCAGAGAATATGTATTCGCATCTCCTAAGATGACTTCTGTGCCGGAATGCCAGTAAATATCCAGACTCGTTATATCCATCAGATCCAGCGGCGGCACCAATGGCACCATATCCTTTGGCATCACCACGCGTGTTACATCGAGGTGACTATATTTTTTACTACCGGTGATATTGGTTACTTTGGGTTGCCCAAATGTAATAACCTGACCGGAATGAAAACCAGCAGTATCAATATACATAGCCAGAATAAGTGCCGTCGCACCACCCAAACTATGTCCGGTCGTATTAATTCTGTAGCTTTTAATTAAATGGCTTTTAATTTTGTCATAAATGAGATCAGCTGACAAAGCAAAACCCTGATGCAACTTGATACCCGTATGTTTGTTTGGCAAGAGGTTAAGCGCAACATCTACCATTGCATTTTCAATATTCGACGTACCCCGTATTGCAAGGATCTGCTGTTTCAAATTATCGTTCGTCGCCAGAAAATAACCGACGCCATAACCAGAAAGTTCGCCATATTTTGTTAACGTGTAGCCAGAAGGCGCCAGCGTTTTTTCTATTTCTGACTTTCCCATATAAGCCGCATTGGCAAACAAAGCATATTGATACAAATTTTTAAACCATTGTGAATCTTGACGCACTGCATTATTCGCAAACGCATTACTTGCCGCCAGGCACAGTGATATCAGAATTGTCACCCTTAAGGTTTTTGTTATAAACATATTTTAATTTCGCTATAGAACATCGTTTTCTGACCCATTATATTATCATCACTACCTAAATTGAGCGAATGCTCGAATAGGCCAGGCTTCAATACTTTTCCTTTCCATCTACTCTGATGAGAAAGAGCACAAGGTTTCTTCTCAAATGCATACTCAAAGACATCGATAAATTTTCAATGATACGTAGGTTTCGTTTGATTTACCCTGCAACTCTTTTGTTTTTACTGTTTTATTGTCACGCATAAAGCCTCAGATCTATTATATTAAATTAGATAAATTCATGCACGTTAGGTTCCGTTGATAATTATACCGACGACCCATAAGCTTTGCCACCCGGCCCGGTTATGAATCCGCGTTTGACCATTCCTAGAATAGAAAACGCTTCAAATAGTCTTGAACGATATCCATTATTAATGGCTTCCTGTATCCATTCACCTAGCACTAGCGCTATCTTAACGACCGTTTTGTGGTGGCCTGGCAATCATAAACTAACACCCTTGAACATTAGAGGCTGCGGTTCTAAACCATCAATTGATTTGACATGCCAAACGACACGAGGCACACTTTATTCTGGCTTGATCGAAGCCACTGTGTCCGCAGAAAGGGCTGCGCCCAGGATCCAATAACACTTAGCCTATGTAATTCCCTTTTCCATCTGACGGGCGGACACAGATATTAGAAAAGGCAATTAAAATGAGCGCATTAATATCGCCATGCGACACTCCGTTTCAAATCAATCTCGAACAACAAAAAAAACGAGCTAAAGAACTACTGAAAGCTTTCCACTCAGCTGAGAACGCTGCACTTTCACGTTTCATACAGCACCATCCCAAATATGCAAATTATAGAGCCCCGTCATCTTCTAAAGAGGGGCATGCCCAACTGAATGATGCGCAATTAGTGATTGCTCGAGAGCTCGGCCTGTCTAGCTGGGCCCAATTAAAAAAACATATTACGTCTATGACACAAGCCAGTCATGCCATAAAAGCAAAAGCTTCGTCACCTGACGCAGAATTTAAAACCCTGCATATTCGTTGTGGAACTGACCTGGAACACACACTGCCTGCGGGAGGTTTCAAGGGTGACTTTCTTGAATATTCTGATCCCTATGGTCAAGGCCCAATACATTTAAACGATAACTTTATAAACACGAGAGCTAAATTTCTTCACGAATCATACGATCCTCTGTTTGACAATAAACACGACGATAAGCGCAGTGACAAAACGCTAGACAGCGCACGCGCTTATTTAGAAACGGCACACGATAAACTGAAGCAGGCGGCACAACAGTATAGGCGTATCATATTCTGGTTTGAACATGATGGTTATGATCAACTGATATTAGCTAAACTGTTGTCATTCTATGCAAGCAATAATCTGCCTGAGAAACTGGAGATGATTTGTATTAATCACTTTCCAGGCTCAGCTCGATTTATTGGTCTGGGGCAATTACCACCAGAAGCCATTCGGCTTCTCTGGCAGCAGCGCCAACCTATTAATCCGCAACAACTCAAATTAGGCAAACGGGTATGGCGTGCTCTGGGCGAATCCAGTCCACTATCTTTATACAATGTTATAAAGTCAAAAGATATAAAATGCTTGCCGAATATGCAAGCAGCGTTACGGCGTCATCTTCAGGAGCTGCCTTGCACCCGTAACGGCTTAAGTTTGACTGAGCAGCTAAGCCTTGAAATGCTTAATGAAGCACCTATGACCGCGGGCCAAATGTTCAAGCGACTGTTATCCGAACGCGACCCACTGCCCTGGCTTGGTGATATTATGTATTGGTTCATTCTACAATCAATGATGCAAACCTCTAAACCTGTTTTTGAAATTTCTAAATCTGATTTAAATAAGCCATGGCATGAGCGCTTGTTAACGATTACGGATACGGGTAAAAAAGTACTGACTGGCACACAGGAATGGCTTTCGTTAAATCCGCCCGATCGTTGGCTGGGTGGCATTCAGTTATGCGCCAGTCACCCCTGTTGGCGCTGGGATGATAAAGCAATGCAGCCGGTTTTAATATAAGGGAATCATTGGGAACAGCCCCAATGCCAGTAAGTTAAGAGTTAAGTCATTGATATGGATAAAAAATAGTCCAAATTTTTGTTATGCCTCCCCCTCAGAAAAAGGGGGAATGAGGGGGATTTAAAAACTTCCAGATTTTTAACACTATTTATATAGAGTAAAAACCTGATATGTTCTAAATCTCCCCCAACCCCTCTTTTCCAAAGAGGGGAGCAATACAAATAAAAAGCATTTTATTCAATGGCTTAGCGCTTAACTTACTGGCATTGGGAACAGCCCCGAATGGCACTAAGTTAAGCGCCTTTAGCATGAGATAATATCGGCCAATCAAAGCCAATAAAAACGATATCTATGCTAAATCAAACGCCGCTTTTTCCCGGTTTTCACCTACAAACACTTCGCAG
>Ga0316209_1002066_pt1 | contig 17482 bp, 13 predicted proteins | sample 6monopyrite_MG_FD_204945 | JGI IMG/M metagenome (GOLD analysis project Ga0316209, IMG submission 204945) | Microbial mat bacterial communities from mineral coupon in-situ incubated in ocean water Damariscotta River, Maine, United States -... | ecosystem: Environmental > Aquatic > Marine >...
GTCGGTCGACGAAGGGGTGGAACGTGTCCCAACTAAGGAGCAGCCCGCCCGGCCGGTTGATCGTCATGGGAACGAGCTTTGCGCCTTCGGCGTTTGCGGCGTCGGCCATGTCGAAGAGTTCGCGCCAGAGTTCGGGCTGGACGTTGTTCTGGGCGACCGTAAAGAGGACGGTGCAGCCGGTTTCGAGACTGACCGAGCGATAGAAGTTGAGTTCGTGCCGGAAGCCGTCCGGGTCTTCACCCATGAGGCCGGCGGGGACGACCTGGAAGAGGCCGTGGCCGTCTTTCTGGGCCGCCTTCATAATCGCGTTCACTTCGCGGGATTCGGCGAAGGTTCCGGGTACGGCTTCACCGGAAGTCGAGGTGTGCAGCGTGATGCGATTGCTCGAGAATGCGACTGCGCCTGCATCGACCGCTTCCCGCGCAAGTTCTGCCATCGTTTCGACCTGCGCATCGGTCGCGGGACCGTTGACCTTTCCTTCGTCACCGATCGCGTAGGTGCGAAGCGATCCGTGGGGAAGCTGGGCTGCGACTTCGACGGCACGGGGTTTCGATTCGAGTGCGTCGAGGTATTCCGGGAAGGATTCCCAAGCCCAGTTGATCCCGTCATGGAGGGCAGCACCGGGAATATCCTCGACGCCCTCCATCAGGTCGATGAGGACGTCCTTGTGATTAGGTCGAACCGGAGCGAAGCCGACGCCGCAATTTCCAATAACGACGGTCGAGACGCCGTGGTCGGCCGACGGCGCGAGGCGATCGTCCCAGGTGGCCTGGCCGTCGTAGTGGGTGTGGGGATCGATGAAGCCCGGCGTGACGAGGAGCGAGTCCGCTTCGATGACCTCCGCCGCATTCGCGGATTCGATCGTGCCCGGATCCGCGACGGCTTCGATTCGGCCATCCCTGACCGCGACATCGGCGCGCTTGAGCGGCGCTCCCGTTCCATCGGCGAGCTCGGCGTTGCGGATCAGGATATCGAGATTCATGGGAGGTCCTCGGGTTGTGGTGGCTATCCTTCAAACGTTAGCGAGCGGGGCGCGGGGTGAAACCGTGCGATTGCTCGCGATTCTTGCGGGGGAGACTCGGATGCGAGTGATGATCTTTGGAGCGACGGGGGACCTTGGGCGCGAATGCGTTGGGCAATGTCTAGAGGCTGGACACGAAGTCTCGGTCTACGTCCGGTCGCCGGAGAAGCTTCGTCGCGAGACCCTCGATCGAGTGGTCGTCCACGAGGGTGACGGGCTCGACGGCGAAGCGATCGCGGCGGCGCTCAGCCAGGGCTGCGATGCCATCCTCTTCGCGATCGGCGTCGACGCGAATTCCCCCGAAGATCTCTGCACTACGGCGACGCGACACATCTTCGCCGCCATGCGAGCGAACGGGATTAAGCGCTTCGTCTGGTGCGGTGGCGGCAGCACCCTCGTCGCCGAGGATCAGGTGACCTTAGGCGCGCGCTTCGTTCAGTTCTTCGGACGAAACTTTCTCGGACTCCGCCATCGAGACAAACAGCACCAACTCGAACTCCTCGCGACTGCCGATGACCTCGATTGGATCGGCTTGCGTCCCTTGCAGATGGGAAAGGGGCCCCGCGAAGAGAATTACCGAATCGGCTTCGACCGCTTTAGTGGGTTTTCCAAGATCACCTTCGCGGATTGCGCGCACGGGATGATTCGCATGTTGGACGACGATACGTGGCTTCGGAAGGCGCCGATTATTCAGTACTGATCGGGGGCTGATCGAAGGGCGTGCTAGGCGTCGGCTGGCTTCGGCCGAACGGCGTTGTGTTTGTTAGAGTTCGGCGTGAAGAGCCGGACCTAATACACGGCTCTCGAAATGCGAGGAACGGTCATGCGACGCTCACTTATTCGATCAAGAGTGTGGATGGTGTTCGCGCTGGTTGCCCAGTTGGGTTTGATGTCCGCACTTCTGGGCTGTGGCGCGACGCGGGGGATCGACGTTGTTTCACGCGGTCCGGGGTTTCAGCCGTCTCCCGACCGTGGTCTGATGATTGTGCAGATCGATTCGGATATTCCCCTTAAGCGGGTCATGATCGACGACTACGCCCTGTGCGAGGGAGTCGCTAAGGGAAAGCACTTCTGGGTCGTGGAGATGCCTGCTGGGAAGCATTCATGGCGCGGTCTCGAGACCGGTGCGAATGCGGGCGTCGCCGCCTGGTATCAATTCAAGGGCCGGTGGAGCGGGCCTCACAATTTTATTAAGCCGGATGAAGAGTACGACTTCGAGATCGTCGCTGGGCAGATCAACTATCCGGGATCGTTAATCGTCCGCTCCGATGTAATGCGTCGATCTTCGGTGGCAGACCTGAATGTCCGAGTGCGAAATCATTCCGCGATGGCGACGCGAAAGCTTCGTCAGGAGTATCCGGAGCTCTTTGGGGCGTATCGAATTCGCTATGCGGGAGTGAGGGGCGACACGTTTCTCGAACATTGGGAAGAGGTGAGGCAGCGGGGCGCGGCGAGTACCTCCGAGGGTTCTCAATCGGGGGTGGCCGAATGAGCGGTGCGTCTCTAGGAAAGGCCCGCCTCACCCAGCGGCTTGCTGTGTGGATCGCACTCTCGTTCGTTCTGATCGGGTCGTCGGCAACGGCAGAAAAAGCCCCGACAGGTCTATCCGCTGAGCGAATTCTCCATAGTTCAGGTGCTTCGCTCGTTCGGGTCAGTCCGACCGGTGATTGGGTCGCTGCAGACCTCTATCGCGGCCGCTTGAACGGTATCGCCGTGCAAAGAATTGGGAGTGGCTCACAGCAGGTCGTTCTAACGACCGAAGACTCGGTGCAATCGATTCATTGGACCGGCGAGAACGAGTTCATCGCGAGCTTTTCGACGGATACCGGGTCCCAGTGGTTTTCGATCGTACTTTCGGCGGCGGGAGGGCTCGGCCATTCCATCACGAAATTGGACACGATCGGCTGGCTGGTCGATCCTCTTCCGCTCTCGCCCGGTGAAGTGGTCTGGTCGTTCCAGTATCGCGAGTGGACGCATTTGCATCGTGTGTCTTTGATCGATCTCGCTGGTTTTCGAAAGGCGTCACGAAATTCTCGCGGGCGTTTCAGAATCCCGGGCGATCAGATAGAAAAGTTGCGAGGCGCTGCTCGGGATTGGGTCGTCGACGCTGAATTAAACGTCCGCGCCGTCACGATGATCGAAGAGGAGCTCTACCGCGTCCTCGTGTCGAGCAAGCCCGGCGCAGGTCTCAGGACGATCCGCCGAATCGACTATTCGGACGATGAAGCGACCTTTCGGCCTCTAGCGGCCACGGCGGACGGCACGCGGCTGATCGTTGCCGCCTATGGCGGACGGGACAAGATCGGGCTCGAACTCTATGACCCGGTCTCCGACCAGTTCACCGAGACTCTATTTCGTCGACCCGATGTCGATATCACTGGCCTACAGGTGGACGACCTGACTCGAGAGCCGGTTGCGGCAATCTACGAGGTGGGTGGTGAGGTTCAATACGACTATTTCGGGGGGGAGGGCCGCGCGTCCCTTGTCGCGTTGCAAGAGCAGTTCGGAGATCAGTCTCTTTCGATGGTCAGTCGGACCGAAGACGGAAAGCGATTTGCTCTTTGGGTTCGAAGCGCAACAAACCCGGGTGAGTATTTCTTTCGAGACGAGACCTCAGACCAGCTGATGACGATTGCGACGGTTGCCGACGCACTCGACCGGTCGACGCTATCCCGGGTTGAGGAATTCGTTGTTGAATCGAAAGACGGGACTGAAATCGAAGCCTATCTGACGATTCCGAATCACATTACGCGCGATGCGTTTCCGCTCGTGGTGATGCCCCACGGCGGTCCCATCAATATTCGTGATCGTCGAGTCTTCAACGCTCGCGTTCAATACCTGGCGAGCTGGGGTTATGCGGTTTTGCAGCCGAACTACCGAGGGTCAGCGGGGTACGGGCGCGACTTTATCGAGGCCGCGAAAAAACAATGGGCGTCCGGAATCGAGGACGATATTGACGCAGCGGTCGAGCATGTGATGAAGCGCGCGGACATCGACGCCTCGCGCGTGTGCATCATCGGCGGGAGTTACGGCGGCTTCTCCGCGCTCGCGAACGTCGTGCGCCATCGCGATCGCTACCGATGTGCCATCTCGTGGAACGGAGTATCCGACATCGCGATGCTCGCCGAGTCGAGCGATATGGCGGACTCGGAGGACGCGATGGAGTACTTCGATGAGTTTATTGGCGATCTCGAGACCGAGCGCGAGAAGCTGATCGCGGCTTCGCCAGCGTATTCCGTCGAGAAAATCGAAACGCCGATCATGTTTATCTATGGCGATCGCGATCGTCGAGTCGATCCGGACCATTCGCACAGGATGATGTTGATGCTCGAAACGCTAGATAAGCCATTCGAGTCGCTTGAGATCGAAGGGATGGCGCATGGCTACAATCGGACCGAAGGGATCATCATTCTGCGCGCAATGCGACGTTACCTCTCGCGCTTCCTATATGCCGACTCGGAGTTCGAGCGCGATCCCGAATTCTCTGAGGATGCCGACGCGTCGCAACGTGTTCCGATCAAGTTCGATCGATAGGACCGAGTCCGCCTAACGAAGGCCGCGGCAATACTCCTCGGATCCGAAATAGGGATGAAACGAGATGCAGATTCTCTCGCGAATGAACCCTTCGTCCTGGAGAAGGTCCTCCTTCAGATCGTATCGACGCTTCGCGATATTCGTCTCGAAGATCGCATCGAGGCCACCGTATCCGGAAAGAACTTCGTTGCCCTTCGCGTCGTAGACGATGGAATGGATTGACGCGACCGGGACCGCGCCCGAGATCATGCCGGTTCCGACTTTTTCTCGGCGGGTAACGCCGTCCCACCTCATCACCTTGCCGCCAATATATTCGCCGGTTCGCATGACGACGTTTGAGATGATGACGATTTGCGCGTCGGATTCGAGTTCCTGGATCAGCGTGGGGACGAGATCGCCGTAGGAGATCGCCGAGGACGTCGAGCCCGCCTCGCCGGACATTCGTTGCTTGTTGACCCTGTCCGACGCAACGGCGAAGGCGCGTCGATAAGAGCGGAGAGCGGGTTGATCAACCGTGATGCCCTTGCTCTCCAGGTACTCTTTTTGGAGGCGGGCGACCGCTTCATCGGCGGAATCGAGTCCGCGCGCCGTTTTCGCGGTCTCGTTGATCGGAAGCGCCAGAGCCCGCGTAATCCCCGAATGGTGTCCCGCTCCCGGGGCCATCGAATACTCGTGTTTGATGTTGGGCGCGGCGCAGCCCGCCAATGTTAAACAGGATACAAGTGCGACGATGAGTGCGATCCGGGACATGCGAAGACTCCTTTTGGCTTCCGCGTCAGACTAACAAAACCGAGTCGATCGGCGAAGGATTATCGCTTGTCTGCGGGTCACGCTGGGGGCGAATCGATGCTGTCATGTGGCGCGTTGGGCGATGTTTCAGGTCTTGGCCGCTCGCCCCCGTTATTCCCCGCGAATGCCGTAGTGCTCGACATAAGCCTGATAGGTCGTGTCGACGGTGGCGGCGTCCAGCCCGTATTCCTCAAGCGTGTAGACGTGCTTGCCGAATTTCCCCTTCGGTTTGTCGCGCAAATAGCCGCGAATGCGCTCTTCGTGGCCGTCCGGCCAATCGAGTTGGGCCTGGCGGTAGATTTTCTGAATCGCCGCGACGGGATCGTCCATCAGGTCGAGGAAATGGCTATCGACGAATTGCTTGTCGGGAAGGGTTCCTTCGCGGCGGAGGTTCATCACGCTATTCAGCATGAAGCTGAATCCGCCGAGCGCCAGCTGCCCGTTCATGTGGGGACTGACATCGTCCGACCGCATCCATTGGAGTAGGGCGGTCGTGCTTGCGGCGGAGCCGACGAATTTTTGCGGGTCGCGATGGGTATGAATCACGATCGCGTCGGGGTATTCGGCGAAGAGGGCTTCCGCAGTGGCGAGGTGGCCTGGCGACTTGAGCAGCCAAGGCTTTCGGTCGTTCCCGAATTGAAGCGTCTGCAAGAACTGGCGATGGAGTTGATAGGTCCGCGGAAGAATCTCCGGTTGGGTCATCGCCCAGGCCTGAAACTCCGCCCCTCCGTAATGCATGCTCCAGTACGGGCCACCGAAGTCGAGTGACATGAAATGAATGCACTCACAGGGCAGGTCGGCGCGCATTTCGTGGAGCGTGGCGAGTTCGGGTTGGATGTCCATCCAGAAATCGTGCTCGGCTTCGGCGGCCGCAATCGCGCTCGCCTCGTCCTGAATGTCGTCATGGAATATGGGGTGCTGGGCTTCCCAGGAGATCGGTGCGCGCAGTCCGGGATCGAGGGCGAGCAGTTCGAGCAGGATCGTGGTCCCGGTGCGCGGCGCGCCGAGGACAAACATGGGGCGCTCGATCGGCTCTTCGAGGATCGCCGGCTCCTTCGCCCAGGCATCAAAGAGTCGGAGTCGCGTCTGTAGTACGCGGATGACCTCCGCGCGGGTCAGGATGCGCCCGAGCAGGTTCGGCTTCGCTTCGAGGTCGATCGAGCGAACGCGCCGCTCGTAGGTTTCGATCCATTGGGCGTCGCCAATCTCGTGGAGGCCCGTTGAGGTCCGAGCGGTTTCGAGCATTTCGGCGGGATCGAGGGGAATGACGTGGCGGGGATCCCCCGTCGCGGGGCCAAATTGATTGAGGCGGCGCACCCAGTCAGGGCGGGGTCGATACGGTTCCATCGGGGCTCCAAAGCGGTTTCCCGCGCTCTACACATCGCGTCGGGCGGGTCGCCGAAGCATCGACCTCCTGACGCTTGTTTTCAACCGTCGCGCGTCTCGGTCGCTATGCTCGACGACCGTCGTAGAGGCCCCCAGACGGGTGCGCCGGCGACGCTGGAGGAAGTTCTTTGATGTCTCGTCGACTCGTTTCGCGTTGGAGCTCGCTCGCGGTTGCGGCCCTCGCTTTGCTCACCCTCTCGGCATGCGCGGGCGGAATTCCCTTCCTGGGCGGCACGCCCGAGGGCACTGCCGATCTCGTTTTCTACGGTGAGCACATTCATACCGTCGACGATTCAAACGCGGGCGCGACGGCGGTCGCGGTTCGCGGTGATCAGATCGTGGCGGTCGGCGATCGCGACGACGTCGCTTCTTGGGTTGCGGATTCGACGCGAGTCGTCGAGTTAGGCGAGCGCGCTCTCGTGCCCGGCTTCATCGATAGCCATGGTCATTTCGCCATGGTGATGCAGATGCTCGACTTGTTGAATGCTTCCTCGCCGCCGGTCGGTCCGATGGAAAACATCGATCAGATTGTGACCGCGATCCAGGAGCGAATCGTCGAGCAGGAGATCGCCGAGGGCGATTTGGTCATGGGCTACGGCTACGACGACTCGCTGCTCGCGGAAGGGCGCCATCCCAATCGCGATGATCTCGACCGCGCGTCGACGGATCATCCAGTCGTTCTTCTTCATGTGTCGGGTCATCTCGCGGCTGCGAATTCGAGGGCGCTAGAACTCGCGGGCTTTGACGAGTCGACGGAGGACCCGTTCGGTGGCGTGCTTCGACGTCGAGCGGGAACGACGATTCCGAATGGCGTGCTCGAAGAAGTGGCCGCTCACATGATTCTCGCGCCGATGATGGAGTCGATGGGCAATCCCTCGCCGATGGAGTTCGCGAAGTCCGTCAAGAAGGGGGTCGACTACCACGCGTCCTTCGGAATCACGACCGTTCAGGACGGCGCCTCGAGTATGAAGCTCGCGAATGGTCTCGCGGCGCTGGCCGCTTTCCGTCCGCTTGAGATTGATGTTGCGATCTTTCCCGCGTTTCGAAGCGACGAGGACGCGTTCGATGTTGAAGAGCTCGGCTATTCGCGGACGTATACGAATGGGGTTCGCGTCGCGGGTGTGAAGTTCGTGCTCGATGGTTCGCCTCAGGGTCGAACCGCCTGGCTCTCGCATCCCTACCACGCGGGGCCCCCTGGCGCGGATGAAGACTACGTCGCCTATCCGATGGTCAAGCCTGCCTTCTATAAGGAACACGTCAATCGGCTGCTCGACGCGAATATTCCCGTGATCGCTCACGCCAATGGCGATGCGGCGATCGATTTGATGCTCGAAGGAATCGAGGAGGGGCTCGGCGGAGAGATGAAGGACCATCGCTCCGTCACGATCCACGCGCAGCTCACCCGTGAAGATCAGCTCGACGACATGAAGCGCCTCGGGATCGTTCCGTCCTTTTACGCGGCCCATCCCTTCTTCTGGGGCGATTGGCATCGCCTGAGTTTCGGGGACGATCGAGCGATGCGGATTAGCCCGCTTCGAGGAGCACTCGATCGGGGGATCCCCTTTACGATCCACAACGACGCCCCGATCGTTCCGCCCGACATCATGCGGCTCATGGAAATCGCCGTCGGTCGAAAGACGCGCGCGGGCGTCGTGCTTGGTGAGGATCAACGCATCTCGTTTGCGGATGCGCTCCATGCAGTCACGCTGGGTGGCGCCTATCAGTATTTCGAAGAGGACACGAAGGGGTCGATCACGGTCGGGAAGCGAGCGGACCTGGTCGTGCTCGAACGAGATCCGGCTCTCGTCCCGGTCGATGACATCGGCGAAGTCGGGATCCTCGAAACCATCGCGCGCGGCGTCTCGGTCTACACGGCCGAGTAGTCCTCCCCAAAACGACTCCCAAGGAGATCCACCATGAGCTCATCCCCCCAGCGCCCGCTGCGTTCCGGCGTCTTTATCGCTCCCTTTCATCCCGCGGATGAGAGTCCCACGGAGCAGATCCATCGCGACCTCGAGCTGGTGAAACAGCTCGATGCGCAGGGTTATGACGAGGCCTGGATCGGGGAACATCATTCCGGGGGCTACGAGATCATTCCGTCGCCGGAACTCTTCATCGCCCACGCCGCTGCGATCACGCAGCGCATCCGCTTGGGAACCGGCGTCGTTTCGCTCCCGTACCACAACCCGCTCATGCTCGCGGATCGGATCATGCAGCTCGACCATCAGACCCGCGGTCGTGTGATGCTCGGTTGCGGGCCGGGACAGCTCGTGACCGATGCGTTCATGCTTGGTCTCGATCCGAGTGAACAGCGCCGCATGATGGCGGAGGCGCTCGAAGTCGTGGTGCCGTTGCTGCGCGGTGAAGTCGTGACGCGCAAGACGGATTGGTTCGATCTGAACGAAGCCGCGATTCAGTTGCCGCCGGTTCAATATCCGGGACCGGAAATCGCGGTCGCTTCGGCGATCTCGCCCTCCGGTGCGATTGCTGCGGGCAAGCACGGCATCGGACTTCTTTCCCTCGCGGCGAGTGGGCCGGAAGGCTACGAGCAGCTTCCGAAGCATTGGGATGTTTGCGAAGAGACCGCCGCCAAGAACGGTCATCAGGTCGACCGCTCGAACTGGCGGCTCGTCGTTCCGATGCATATCGCGGAGACGCGGGAGCAGGCGCGGGCGGATATGGAGTACGGGACGCTGCGCCTGGCGGGGTATATGGAGGCGCTCGGCGGCGTGAAGCCGCCCTTTGCGGAGTCGACCGAGACGATGCTCGACGCGTGGACCGGCCCGGGACTTCCGATCTTTGGAAAGCTGACTTGCGGAACGCCGGACGACGCGATCGCGGTCATCGATTCGCTTCGCGAAAAGTCGGGTGGCTTCGGGACGATTCTCTTCCTCGTGCATAACTGCGCGAACCCTGAGGCGACGCGTAAGAGTTACGAACTGATCGCACGCAATGTGATGCCAGCGCTCAACGACACCAATCGCGCGCGGAAGCGCAGCATGGAATGGGCGACGAAGAACGCGCAGACCTTCATGCCGGCGATGGCGGGCGGGATCGAGAAAGCGATCACGGAATACGAACGGGAGCGTGCGGAGCGTGGCGGCGAAGGTACGGCCTGGGCGGACTCTCCGGCTGACTCGAAGGAAAACTCCTGATGGCAACCGCGGCGGGGTCACTCAAGGGGCGAGGCGTTTGGTTCTACCCAGACGGACTCTCGAGCGACGAGACGGTCGACTTCGCGAAGCGTCTCGAGGCTATGGGCTACACAGCGCTCTGGCTACCGGATGCGGGCGGTCGGGATCCTTTCGCTCTGGCCGCGCGGCTGCTCGACCATACTGAGCGACTCGTCGTCGCTACGGGGGTCGCCAATCTCTACGCTCGGGATGCGATCGCCATGAAGGCCGCGCAGATGACCCTCGCCGAACAATCCGGCGGACGCTTTCTGTTAGGCATCGGCGTGAGTCATCGACTCCTCGTCGAAGACGTGCGCGGGCACACCTATCGAAAGCCGCTGACAGCGATGCGTGAATATCTCGAACAGCTCGCCGCCGCCGACTATGTGGGACCGCCACCGGCAGAAACGCCGCCGACGGTGATCGCCGCGCTCGGGCCCAAGATGCTCGAACTCTCGCGAACGAATGCGGACGGTGCACACCCCTATATGGTGACGCCGGAGCACACACGCGGCGCGCGGGAGATCCTTGGCCCGGATCGGATGCTCTGCGTCGAACAGAAGGTCGTGTTCGAGGACGATCGCGCGAAGGCGTTCGAGATCGCTCGATCGACCGCCGCGATCGCGATGGGGCTCTCGCTCCCGAACTACCAGAATAATCTGATCCGGCTGGGCTTCGAACCCGCGGATTTCGAAGGCGGCGTGAGCGACCGTGTTGTTGAGGCGGTGGTTGCGCTCGGCAACGCCGACGCGCTCTCTGCGCGTGTTGAGGCGCATGTCGACGCGGGCGCGGATCACGTGTGTATCCATCCGATCCATCCCGATGGCGAGAGCAAGCCCTACTGGCCGGCGATCGAAGCCCTCGCGCCTGCGAATCAGTCTTAAGGCTCGGTCAGTATTTGCTCGACCGCCGATCGATTCCGCTCTTCCTGACGACGTTCCTGCTGACGAGCGGATACGGTTTTCTCTACTCGCTGCTCGCCGTCATCCGCGACGACTTCGGTTTGAGCGAGACCGAGATTGGCGTTCTAGGAGCGACTGGATTCATCGCCGGCTTCTGCGCACAGGTCTCCCTCTCGCGTTATGCGGACCGCGGCCACACGCGCATCATGCTGATGACGGGACTCGCCTTCGCCATGCTCGGCAACCTGGGCATGGTCCTCGCAACGGATCTGTCCGGCTTTCTTGCATCGCGGGCTTGCCTCGGCCTCGGCGCCGGCACCTTCGCCCCCGCCGTGCGCCGCCTGGTGATCCTGTCGGACCCGGAGCGAGCGGGAGAGCGACTGGGCCTAATGGCCTCCTTCGATATGGCCGGGTTCATCTCCGGGCCCGTGCTCGCCTCGATCCTTTATGAAGCCTTCGGGCTTCAGGCCGCGTTCGGTGTCCTGGTGATTCTGTTGGGCTTGCTCGTGGTTCCGGTTCTTCGCGTGCCCTTCGATGAATCGCCGGTCGAGCCGACAGAGATGACGGAGACGCCGAGCGACGGTCCGATCCGCTTGCTGCTCTCCCGAGCCCCGATTCGCGGCGTCCTGTTATGCACACTCGCGTTCTACACGACCGTCGGCGTCTTCGAGGCCATCTGGGCGGTCTTCCTCGATGACCTCGGCGCGAGTCAGCGCTTTATCGGCGCGACGCTCAGTATCTTCTCGATTCCGATGCTGATCTTCCCGGCGATGGCGGGTCGCCTCGCCCAGCGCATCGGCCCACTCAAAGTCGCCGCGATGAGCATCGGCTTCGCGATCCCCTGCATGGTGCTCTACGGCCACCTGACGGGCCTCTACGTCCTCGCCGCGCTCGTCCTGATCCACGCCGTCGCGGACGCGTTCACGATGCCGAGCCTACAAGTGGGCATCGCCCTCGCGAGCCCCCGCGAACATCTCGCCTCGGGCCAGGGCCTGATCGGTGCCGCAGGCCAGCTCGTCGCCGCGGCGACCGCGCTCGGGGCGGGCTTCCTCTACGACGGTTGGGGCGCAGAGACGCTCTTCACGAGCAGCGCCCTGTTGATGGTGCTGTTGCTCGCGATGGGGCTATCGGCTGGCCGGCAGCTGATGCGTCCGCCGGCCCAGCCCGAGTCGTCCTAGTCGGGCGTTAGTTCTCGAAGCAGATCGATCCGTCTTCGATCGGCGCGCTTCGGATCATCTTCTTGTCCTTCGTGTAATTCTGCGTGTTCCGCCAGGGCGCGCGATCGCTCTGGTGCGGGAAGAGATGCATCATGCGCTGCATATAGCCCGGCGTGAAGTCATCGATCCAGGGAAGCTCCGGCATATCGCGGTCTTCGTCCTTGATCCGAGGGACACAGACTTCGGTCTTGGTGGCGTCCATCTGGTTGAGCAGTCGGCAGACATATTCCGAGGTGAGATCCGCACGAAGCGTCCACGAAGCGTTGATGTAGCCGAAGGTCTGAACCAGGTTCGGAATCCCCGAGTACATCATGCCCTTGTAGGTAAACGTCTTCGAGAAATCGATCGTCTCCCCGTCCATCGAGAATTCGACGCCGCCAAGCACCTTCATCTCGAGACCCGTCGCTGTGACGATGATGTCGGCTTCGACCTGCTCGCCGGACTTCATCTGAATGCCGGACTTGGTGAAGCTGTCGATGTGGTCGGTGACGACCGAGGCCTTGCCCGCGCGAATCATCTTGAAGAAGTCGCCGTCCGGGACGAGGCAGAGGCGCTGGTCCCAGGGGTTGTAGCTGGGCGTGAAATGCTTATCGACATCGTAGTCCGGGCCAAGCTCCTCGCGAACCATGCCGAGCAGTCGATTCTTTACGTCTTCGGGATGCGTTCGCGTGCGGCCGTACATGACGCGCTGCATCTGAACGTTTTTGAAGCGCGTGATCGCGTACGCCCACTTTTCCGGCAGGATCTTGCGCAGGAAGTTCGCGATCGCATCGCGGGCGGGGCGAGAGACAATGTACGTGGGAGAGCGCTGGACCATCGTCACGTGTTCGGCTTCGTCGCACATCGACGGAACGATCGTAACGGCGGTCGCGCCACTGCCGATCACGGCAACGCGCTTGCCCTTGTAGTCGAGGTCTTCAGGCCAGAACTGCGGATCGATGATCTGACCTTCGAAATCCGAAGCGCCTTCGAACTCGGGGCGGTAGCCGCGTTCATAGTTGTAGTAGCCGCTGCACATGAAGAGCATGCCGCAGGAGATCTGGAGGGTTTCGTTCGTGTCGGTTCGTTCGACCGTGAGCGTCCATCGCTTCTCCGCCGAGGACCAGGACGCGCTGCGAAGCTTGTGGTGGTAGCGGATCTTGTCTTCGATCTTGTAGTCGGCCACGGTCTCGACCATGTAGTCGCGAATGACCGGGCCGTCCGCGATCGACTTTTCGGCGCGCCAAGGCTTGAAGGAGAAACCGAGGGTGTGCATGTCGCTGTCGGAGCGGATGCCGGGATAGCGGAAGAGGTCCCAGGTTCCGCCGAGGGCGTGGCGACTTTCGAGGATCGCATAGCTCTTGGTGGGGCAATGATCTTCGAGGTGGCAGGCGGCGCCGATGCCCGAAAGGCCGGCGCCGATAATGGCAACATCCAGATGGTCCATGATTTCTCCGAGTGCACGCGAGTCGAGCGGGCGAGCGCCTGAGGCGCGGGCGTGCGGCGAGAGAATAACGAACAGGAGGCGCGTGGGAGACGGTCTGACCGGGGGTACAGCTCGCGACACGCTGTCCCGGCCTGTAGCATCCCGCGACCTTTCACAGATGCGCAGGTATTCACAACATGTCGTCGCCCCTTGACCGTTTTCGCCTCGATGGCCAGACCGTCGCCATCACCGGAGCTTCCTCCGGTTTTGGTCATCACTTCGCGGGCGTGCTCGCGGCGGCAGGGGCGAGCGTCGTTCTCGGCGCGCGACGCGTCGAGAAGATCGAAGAGCGCGTCGAAGAGATCCGCGCGGCGGGCGGCGAAGCGATTGGCGTTCCCCTCGATGTGACGGACGCCAAGAGCCTGGGCACCTTCCTTGATGCGGCTTGGGATGTGAGTGGTCGACTCGACGTGCTCATTCAGAACGCAGGCATCGAAGCCGGCGCCAAGACCTTCGAGATGATCGACGAAGACGACTGGGATCGCGTCCTCGATACGAATCTCAAGAGCGCCTGGCAGGGCGCCAAGCTCTATACCGAGCGCGTCCGCGCGAAAGAGCAGGGCGGGGGGAACATCGTCAACATCGGATCGATCACGGCCCTGCGCACGATCAAGGGACAATTCCCTTATGCCGTTTCGAAGGCCGGTCTCCATAAGGCGACAGAAGTGCTCGCGCTCGAGTCCGCGCGCTATGGCATCCGCGTCAATACACTCTCACCTGGCTACATCCTGACCGACGTGAGTCGGCTTCTGCTCGAGGGGCCGATGACCGACGAATTTGTGAAGGGGATCCCCCAGCGTCGTTATGGTGAGTTCGACGATCTCGATGGACCGCTCTTGCTACTCGCTTCCGATGCCTCGACCTATATGACGGGATCGACGGTCACCGTCGACGGCGGTCACGTCTGCGCCTCGCTCTAGGGGCGCCGACTAAGCAAGGGGCTCCGCCTAGGCAGGTTGGCTGCGCCTAGGCGTTGATCGCGGCGATCGAATTCACGAGGCCGCCGAGCTCTGCCGCGACAGAGGGCCGCGCATCCATGCGTGCGATCCATGCCGCGAAAGACTTGAGTTCGGGGGAGGGTGCGCCCTTAAGCGTCGACGCGAAGAGCGTGGCCAGGCGGTAGCTCACATCGGCCGCCGTCATGTCCTCGCCCCCGATCCAGTCCCTATCCGCGAGCATCTTGTCGAGGTCGGCATAATGTCGAGCGAGCTCGCTCTGCGCCTCGGCGATGACTTCCGCTGCCCCGTCTCCCCCGGAATAGAATACGTTCTGGATCAGCGTCCAGACGTTCGCGAAGAAGACTTCATCCGCGTGCAGCTCAAGCATGCGACATCGCGCGCGTTCAGCCGGATCGGTGGGAAAGAGTGGCGGCGAAGGTTGTAGCTCGTCGAGATATTCGACGATGACGGTGGAGTCCCAAAGGACGAGCGGTTCGGCCCCGCCGTCTTCGACGACGAGAACGGGGACCTGCTGCTTCGGGTTATGCCGAACGACTTCCGGGTGCTTGGGTTCATATCCTTCCGTACGACCGAAGGGGACCTCGATGCGCTTGTAGTCGATGTTCTTCTCGGCGAGGGCGATTCGGACCTTGGCCGTAAAGAGGGAAAGGGGGCCTGAGTAGAGCGTGATCATGGCGATCTCCTGTCGACGCGGGCGCGGTCAGGGCGTCCTCGACAGGATGGATCGAAGCGGGCGTCTTGCCAGTACCAATCCGGGAGATCTCTTCCGGGCCAATTCTCTGCTCTGCTAGGCTCGAACGTCATGCGCGCCGCGAAATTCTTCTTCGCCTGTCTCCTGGGTTCCGCGGTCTTCCTCTTGCCGCAGGCTACCCCTGCGTCCGCGGCGGAACCGATCGCCGAGACGACGACGGTCTTCGATCAGTTCTCGAGCGCCGTCGCGAAGATCCAGATCGTGGGCGAGCGCGCGGAGGCGAAGGCCTCGCTCGGGTCGGGCTTCTTTATCGAGCACGCCGGCGCGCGTCGCCATCTCGTCACGAACTATCACGTGATCTCCCAGGCCCTGCTTCATCCCGAGACCTATCGGATTGAGCGAGTCGACGAGGAAGGGGAAACCTCGCTGCTCAAGGTGGCGGCGGTTGATGTGGTGAACGACCTGGCGCTGCTCGTGGGCGAATTCGATTCGGAGACCTTTCTTCCTCTTGCGACGGTCATGCCTGCTCAGGGCGAACGCATCTATTCCCTCGGTCATCCCCACGATCTGGGGCTCACGATCGTCGAAGGCACCTTCAATGGATTGATGGCGGACGATTGGGGCGAGAAGATCCATCTGACCGCCGCGATCAATCCCGGCATGAGTGGGGGGCCGACGATTCTCTCAGACGGCCACGTCGTCGGGATCAACGTCGAGTCCGCGGGCAATCAAGTCGGCTTCGTGATTCCGTCGAGCCTCGCGGGAACGATGGCCGAGCGTGCCGCGCAACCCGACTACGTCATCGCCGAGGATCTGACCGATGAGGTTCGGCGCCAACTTCTGGCGCATCAGGACGCCTTCCTTGCCGAGGTACTCTCGAAAGACAGGCTCGAAACCCAAACGCTCGGCCCCTTCGAAATTCCGAGCGACTTCGCGAGCTTCCTCAACTGTTGGGGCCAAGACTCCGACCAGGACGACGCGCTCTTCGAATCGACCCTGCGCTCCTGTTCTCTCCGCGACTCGATCTTCCTCGAAGACGGCCTTCAATCTGGCGTCATCGCCCTCGAACATCGCTACATGGAAACGTCGAAGCTCGACCCCGTGCGTTTCTACTCGCTCTACGAGTCTCAGTTCTCGGGCGCCTATTATGGCGGCTACGGACATACGGAGGATCTGACCGAGTACGTCTGCGACACGGCCTACGTCGAGGCAGAGGCCGACGCTCGCACCGCGACCGAGGCGCCGCTTGTGCTCAAGACCGTCTTTTGCGCGCGACGTTATGTGAAGCTCGCCGAACTCTACGACGTCGTCTTCAAGGTCGCGACCCTCGGTGATGCGGATCGTGGTCTCACGAGTCGGCTCACCTTATCGGGGGTCTCCTTCGAGAACGGCCGAGGCCTCGCCGAACGCTTCCTCCGCTCGATCCGGAGGCGCGCCGAATGATCATCGAGATCCGCGATCGCCGCGGCCGCCTGCGCACGCGCGAACGTGTCGAGGCGCTTCCCGTCTCGATCGGACGGTCCCAGAGCGCGGACGTCTACGTCGATGACGAAACAGTGGACGGAGTGCACGCTCGCCTCGAGATGATCGATGCAGACCCGCGCAGGTGGGCTCTCGTTGATCTCGAGAGTGTGAACGGTCTTCGTGTGAAGGGCCAGAAAGTCGTTCGCGCCGAACTCGCGTCCGGGGACGAAGTCCGATTGGGTCGCGCGCGGCTGCGCGTTTTCTCGGAGGATCATCCCGTCGCCCCCGCGCGCCTTGTGTCGGACCGGCGCTCTGGCGCCGTGTTCGCAGCGAGTCTGGCGGGCGTCGCGCTCTTGCTGGGCACGTCGACGCTCGAGACGATCTTCGGCTCCTGGAACGAGATCGAGCCCGCCGCACTTTTTTCTCAGGTCCTCGTCCAGCTGACGGTTCTCGCGGGCTGGGCCGGACTCTGGGCCTTCTCCGGCCGCGCCTTCGTCGGAGAAACCCGCTTCCTCGAACACTGGGCCATCGCCTCCGTCGCCATCGCCGCGAGTTCAATCTTCACCGCAATCGGAGGGTATGTCAGCTTCATCTCCCTCCCCTCGGAAAGCCTACGCCTAACAGCCTCGCTTCTCACCGACGGCGTCATTGCGACGCTCGCTCTGGGCGCGCATCTCGCCCGGGTCTCCGCGATGCCTCGCAACCGCGTGCGATGGACCGCGGCGCTCGTCTCCTTCGGCCTGATCGGTATCACTCAGTTCTCCGACTGGTCGGAGTCGGACGTCTTCTCCGGCAACCTGAGCTTCGATGGTGAGCTAAAGCCCGTTCCGGTCGAGGTTCTTGCGGTGGTTCCTGCCGATGACTACTTCGGGTCGCTCAGC
>Ga0316209_1002067_pt1 | contig 17481 bp, 15 predicted proteins | sample 6monopyrite_MG_FD_204945 | JGI IMG/M metagenome (GOLD analysis project Ga0316209, IMG submission 204945) | Microbial mat bacterial communities from mineral coupon in-situ incubated in ocean water Damariscotta River, Maine, United States -... | ecosystem: Environmental > Aquatic > Marine >...
GTTTTTCACATAATCGGCGTGACCAGGGCAATCTACGTGGGCGTAATGACGAGTAGGAGTATCATATTCAACGTGAGACGTTGAAATAGTAATACCACGCTCACGCTCTTCTGGAGCGTTATCGATTTGATCGAATGCAGATGCATCGCCACCGTAGGTTTTTGCTAATACAGTCGTGATTGCGGCTGTTAATGTTGTTTTACCGTGGTCAACGTGGCCGATAGTACCGACGTTTACATGCGGTTTAGTACGTTCAAACTTTGCTTTTGCCATTGTCTATTCCTCAGCAAATATACATTAGGATATTTTTTAATTGAAATGGAGAAGAGAAGAGTGGTGCTGATAGGCAGATTCGAACTGCCGACCTCACCCTTACCAAGGGTGCGCTCTACCAACTGAGCCATATCAGCATTTTCATAAAAATGGAGCGGACGGCGAGAATCGAACTCGCAGCTTTAGCTTGGAAGGCTAAGGTATTACCACTATACGACGTCCGCACAATTTACTCTCATACCATATCAAGCAAAAAGTGGTGGAGGGGGCAGGATTCGAACCTGCGAAGGCTGAGCCGTCAGATTTACAGTCTGATCCCGTTGACCGCTTGGGTACCCCTCCAGATTGATGGTGCCGACTACCGGAGTCGAACTGGTGACCTACTGATTACAAGTCAGTTGCTCTACCAACTGAGCTAAGTCGGCTGCATCAAGTGGGTGCGGATATTAGAGTAATGATTGGGGTCGTGCAAGAGGGAATTTACAAAAAACTGTTTTTTTTATACTGTTTGTTTAAATTAACCACTGAATGGGCGGTTTTCATGCATTACGCACACAAACTCACTGCCGATTATTAGTCCAAAAAATTAAATTAGCCGAAAAAGTCCTCTCAATACAAGATTAGGAAAAAAGACTATTTTTTTATTATTTTTTAAGTTGAGTGAATTCTGACCGCCACCTGTTATTAAAACCAAGTAGTTCTCATACTTATTACTCAAATATTGTTGTGCCATCATGACTAGTCCAGTTTGGGATGCCAGGCAACCAAAACTCACACAATCTTCAGTAGTTGTTCCTATGCCCAAACCCTTAGGCATAGTTGTATCAGCAAAAACTTGTTGCGTGTTATTTAGTAAACTTTCACGCATTATCGAAAAGCCAGGGCTTATCCATCCGCCAAGATGTTTATTATTAACTACTATGTCACAAGTATTCGCAGTGCCTAAATCCACCACAGCCACAGGTAATTGCGTAATTTCACGGGCGGCCAAAATAGCTAACCACCTGTCCACCCCTAAAGTTTGGAACTTTTCATAGGCACAGTAAATGCCTAAAGTCTCAGCCTCTGTACTTATTATCTTGCACGGTTTATTGAAACGTTCACACAAATGTTCTAACGCTGTCACTTGAGTGACATGTCCTACAGATGACACAATAACTTGTTTGACTGATCTGATGTATGCAACTAACTCATTAGGGTGTTGGCAGCGCTTAATGTCTGTTAAGTCCGAAATATCATTAACCAGCGCGTATTTAATCTGAGTATTGCCGATATCGACTAGAAGAGCGTTAAATAGGTCTGACACTGATTTCACCTCCATGATAAGCCTTAACTCCTAGCTCTGTTTCCAGCAAAATAGCACCATTTGCATCTATACCTCTGCTGATCCCAGAGATAGTTTGCTGACCAATAATAAGCTTAACAGCCCGGTTCGCGTAAACATCTAAGCCTCGCCATTTATTGACAAAGGGTTCAAGCCCACTGTTTTCAAACAAAGATAGGCTTTTAGTCAACTTGCTTATCAAAGTGCCTGCTAATAAATTCCGGTCAATGAGTGGATCACTTAATTGTGTAAGATCTATCCATGGTTGGCCAATTTCTTCAACATTTTTGGGTAGTGTGACGTTAAGCCCGACACCAATAATGGCTTGGCACCCGCTACCAATTTGCCCTTCAACCTCAATCAACACACCCGCCAATTTTTTGCCTTGAGCATAAATGTCATTCGGCCATTTTAATTGTATGCCTTGCACGCCGCTTTGATTGAGCGCCTCGACAATAGCCACTCCGACGGCCAGACTCAGACCACCCAACACAGAATATCCACCAGCAAAAGACCAATGCATTGATAAGTAAAGGCTAGCTGCATAGGGAGAAACCCATTTACGGCCATGACGTCCTTTACCGGCAGTTTGCGCTTCAGCTAAACAAGTGTGACCGTTTTTAAGGCTAATCGGTTTGTCTTTTAAGTATTGATTAGTGGAACCGATAACATTCAAAACTTCAATATCGGCTGAGAAGGAAGATACAAGGTGGTCGCTAATCTTATCTAGATTTAATAACGTTAGCGGTTGAGCTAAGCAATAACCTTTGCCTGTCACACTGAAGATATCTAACCCTAACGAACTAAATACTTTGATGTGGTTAGAAATCGCTGCTCGGCTAATGCCTAATGTTTTGCCTAAGGCTTCGCCAGAGTGAAATTTATTGTCAGCTAAGATTGAGAGCAAGTTACCGCGCACTAATTCTGATGATTTACTCATAAAGTAACTGGCCCATGTTTACCTATTAGTCTGACTTCATTTTCCAACACTATAGAAAATTCCTGCAGTACCGCTGACTTGATAGCCCGTGCAAGCTGTAACAATTGTTCACCTGTGCCTGAACCATCATTAGTCAACACTAAAGCCTGATTAGGATGACAACCAATGCCACCGATTTTTTTTCCCTTAAAACCCAACTTATCAATCAACCAAGCGGCAGGAACTTTGACCTTATCAGTATCAAGGGGGTAACTTGGAATAGACGGCCAAGATTTCTGAAGCTGAGTGTAGTGATCCAACGCTATAACAGGATTTTTAAAAAAACTACCCGCATTGCCTATCTTAGAAGGAATTGGCAATTTAGCATTACGCACTTCAACAACTTTATTGAAGACATCTTGAGGGCTTGGGTTGATTAGACTTTTGAGCTCCCCATAATGTGCAACCGCTAGCCATTTTTTTGGAAGTTCGAAGACGACACTAACAATAATGGCTCTGCCGGCTAAAGTAGATTTAAAAACGCTATTCCTGTAGTCAAATTCGCACTTACTTTTATCTACTGTTTTTAGTTGTTCATCATATAAATCAAAATATTCAACGCACTTTATAAAACGTTCAATCTCAACACCATAGGCACCAATATTTTGAATAGGGGCTGCACCCACGGAGCCTGGTATCATGGCTAAGTTTTCGAAGCCAAAGATATTTTTTTGCAAACACCATAAAACTAGATAATGCCAATTTATTCCTGCACCTACAGATATTTGATAACTATTTTCATATTCTTGTACGTCAATACCATTGATGCCCAAACGTAAAATGGTACCTATGTAGTCTGATAAAAAGATCGTATTACTGCCTTCTCCAAGAACATAATAACGAGTATCTCGCAACTGTATTAGAGTTTTCCGAAGTTCATCAACAGATTTTATGGTAGATATATTTAGAGCTGAAGATGCTAGACCAAAAGTATGGAAGGAAGATAAAGATTGCAAAAGGAGTCCCGTAGAATATTTGTAGATATGTTAACTGAGATTTTTGAGTTTACCAACCACAAGAGGTTCTTAACTAATTTCATAAATCATCAACTATTTTTTTGGCCGTTTTTTACTAACCCCTTTACGGTTAAGAAAGCGACTTTTAGTATTCCGAGCATTTTCAAAAACCACGCCCAGTAAAGGTGCCCCAGCATCACTTAATTTCAGGACAGCATCAACGACTTCTGCGCCGTCTGTATTTTCAAAATCACATAACAAAATCACACCGTCTACAATTCTGGAAATAACTAATGCATCACTAAATTCATTTACTTGTGGCGATTCAATGATAACCCTTTCATAAATTACCCCAAGTTTCTTTAAAAAAGCACCAAACCTAGGTTTAGAAATATACACCATAGGGTCTTGTGGCAATAGGCCACTAGGTATGATCGTCAATTGACTGTTTGTCTCTTTATAAGATGCCTCTTTGAATGAAGCGCTGCGACTTATGAAATTAGACAATCCTATGGCGTTTTGCTCCAAGCCATAGTGTTGACCAACGTTGGGGGTGCGTAAATCTGAATCAACGAGAATGGACTTCTCCATGTAACCAAATGATTCCGCTAAATCAATGGCTACATCTGACTTCCTTTCGCCGTGTCCAATACTAGTGATTAATAGAGTACGAATATGCGACTTATCGGATCTAACCATCAACTCTGAACGCAATGACCTGATAGCTTCTGAGTATGCATAACTCTTTTGCTTTTGCTCTGTAGATGCCATTTCTTTTTTAGAATATTTTCCGCGCTTAAGTTTTGGAATTTCGGCAATAATTGAAAGCCCAAGTTTTCTAACTAATTGACGTTGTCTGGTTTGGCTATCACTCATCAGATGTAGAACCAACCACACCCCAATACTAAAAATAGTAGAGATAATAGTAATGACTATCAGGGATAATGGCACGTTTGGTTTGAATGGCCTTATGGGCACTATTGCATAGTCGACAACTGTGTAATTTCCTTGTTGATCCAAATCCTTTAACAATTCAGTCTCTTGCAACCGACTTAAAAATGTTTCATATACTTTCTGGTTCGACTCAAGTTCCCTTTTTAATCGAGTCAATTCAATTTCCAAACGCCCAAGATCTGTATGTTTTTTTCTTGCTTCTGAAAGCTTATTCTTAAATTCGTTTTTTCTCGCTAATAACACATCAAATTCTTTTGTTAGACTTACAACAAGTTTCGCTAATAAATCATCTATTTCCTTATTAATCTTTTGCAACCTACTTGTAGCAGTAATATGTTTATAGTGTTTTTCCTTATATCGTTTCGATAATTCGTTTAAAGACTGCTCTTGCTCAAATACTCTATCTAACAAATTAGCAACCAATTTGTTGTCCAGTATCCATGGGATCCCCAACAATTGATTGGTATTCCCTGTATATGTCGTAGCTTGATCTATGGTGGTACTTAAATTGGCGATATTCTTGTCATTCCGAAACTGTTCTTGCATTAAAGCCGCAATTTCACTCTGCAAAAGTGTGATTTGACTGTGAAGATCGACTAATTGATTCTCATCGAGAAAGTTTTGCAGTTGCATTTCTGAATCTGTCACTGATTGAGTAATTTGTTCCACTTGGGTATTCAACCATCTTGAAGCCTGTTCTGCTTTCTCTCTACTTTTGGCATTCTGAAAGTCAAAAAATGCAGGTCCTATTGCATTCACAACGTCTGCGGCAACTTGGGGGCTTTTTGAAACAAAACTGACTCTTAACATATCTGTTTCACCTATTTGACTAAGCTGAAGATCCTCAATAATTACTTCAACAGTATGGTCAATATTAGGCCTGTTAGCATGTATTCCGATTAGTGGATAAAATTCAATTTCTTGGTCAAACGACGAAGACCCAACAACAGTATGAATAAACTGCCGAGACTTTATGAATTCGATGTGAGTATCCATTCTACTTGCCGACCTTTTCGAAATAGTTCCAACCCCAGTCAAAGCGAACGAATCAGAGCTATCTTCTAATAGTAGGGTGCTAGTAGCAATATAGCGTTTTGGCAACTCCATGACATAATATGCCCCAACAAATAAGAGCAGCATCGAAGTGAGTGCAATACGTATTTTTTTTTGCCATAAAAAAGCAAATAAGTCAGCTATATCGAAACTGACCTCTTGTTTTTTATTTAACTCTTCAGTGCTGGTTGACATGCTTAAAAGATACTTTCTTTTATATGTAAAACATCACCGGGTTGCAAAATGTGGTCAGCCTTCACTTTTTTCTTTTCGGTTTTTGCACCCCGTGAAATGAACCAATCAGATGAAGAAGCACGATCTCTGAGACCTCCGGCGATAGCTATTGCTTGATTAACAGTTAGGTTTAGTTGAAAGTCATAAGCTCCTGGGAGCTTAACTGCCCCCTTTACAAAAATTGGTCTGAATTTTTCTATAGATACCAAAACATGAGGCTCCACTAGATACCCATCTAATAAAGCAGCTTCAACTTCTTTACTGATTTGTTTAGTAGTTTTATGGAGAACATTAATATTTCCAATTAATGGAATTCTAACGTCACCTGAAGAACTGATTCGAGCGCGTACAAAAAGATCTTTTTCATTATAAACATCAAAAGATATTACATCGCCAGCCCCAATAACAAATTCCTCATCGATAGGTTGCTGGGCTGTACTAACTGCAACTAAAAATAATGAAAGTATTAGGATTAAAATTCGTAAAGCCACGAGATATTCGCTCTATTTTGGATAAAATCAGTTTTGTTAAAATCATCTTGAGTATGGCTGGAACCAATTGCCATATCGATTAAACTATGATCAAGCACATTTATTCGAAAACTTAAACCGTAATTGACTTCCTCGGTCGATCGGTTGTTTGCCAATTCTTGAAAGTCTATTTTTTTATTTTCAACAAAAACACCCCACCACCATTGTTCACTATATCGATAGACCATTTCAAACTTATTGTCTTCTTCAATTGTATCAACCGCGAGTTCGCTGCTCTCACCGGATGTTGAACGACGTTCAGAAGCAATGTTAATTGAGAGATCTTCTCGAGGGAAATAATCAACAGCCAACTCCCAATTTATTCCCGAACTATCATCAATACTAATATATTGCCGTTTGTATACTCCTACTAATGCCAAAACTTTAGATTTTCCTCCAGGAAACCACTCAAACCCAGTTAACGCTTTGTAAAACTGACTATCTAATGAAGAAGCGAATTGATATTTAAGATCCCGATATTCGATCTGCGCAATTAATTGAGTAAGATCACTTAATCTAAAGCTACTATAGAGGCTGATAACATCTTGCTCTAAATCAAACAAATCAGAATATATATTTCTATCTCGATAATCTCTATCGGATTTTGAAAAGGTTAAAATCACTGAACGAAAATCAGTATCGGCACCATACCTTAAACTCACACTTCCTTGATTAATAGATACGGTGTCAGCTATTGATATTTCCGAACGAAACTTAGAAATGCCAGTCCCAATATATTCGTCTAAAGTTCTATGGCTCACATTTAGATCTACCGCAAAACGCTTTGTAAGGAAAAAACGGTTAGTTATTCCAATATCAATTGCTGCAAACTTATCATCAACTTTTAAATCCATTTCATCTAAGAAGTATTGATTTAATTTCCCATTAAACTTTACTTCAAGCCAATGAACCTCTTTTTTCGAGACAAAGCTCCCCTTAGCAAACAAAGAAACGCTACTAGCACTAATATCACTAGCCAACAAAGGGACGTAATTGTCAATGTAACTGGCACCCAATTTAACTGAAAGTGGTGACTTGGTTTTATCATAAAATTTTTCACTAGGTTCAAATAAAAGTTCTGCAATATCTGATGAAAAATCAGCACAGGCGACTCTAAAAGAAACTAATAGAAATAGAATATTTAGTAGTGTTTTAAACATGTTAATTCAGATCTCAACCTTACTGGTATGACGAAAAAAAATAAGTCACGTCAAAAATAATATCGACCTGAATGGAAATTACATAAATATAGTTTTAACGATTGAAAAGGCCTGTTACAGAATCAATGGCATGTACATACTGTTTTTATAAATTCTATATTAGTGAATAGCGGGGTTATATCCCAATGGCGCTTTGCGCAATAAATTCTTTGCACCAACCGCATTATGTTCAAGCAATAATCGATTTAACTCATCAAACAGCAATATTACTTCTTCAAAAGGTATTTTTGTCTCATCTGCTCCCATAATTCGCGGATGCTCAGTGGTAGTATCTGCATCATCAATCAGTAATTCTTCATAAAGCTTTTCACCGGGACGTAATCCCGAAATTTTTAGTTCAATATCGCCGTTAGGGTTGTCATTTGTCTTTAGAGTATGCCCCATAAGGTGCGCCATTTTACTGGCTAAATCGACTATCTTCACAGACGCCCCCATGTCCAATACAAACACCTCCCCTTTACGGCCCAAAGCACCCGCTTGGATAACCAATTGTGCAGCTTCCGGGATAGTCATAAAAAATCGCGTTATATCAGGGTGAGTAACTGTGATAGGGCCACCCGCTTTAATCTGTTTGGTAAATAGCGGAACGACTGAGCCTGACGAACCCAATACGTTACCAAACCTCACGATTGAAAATTCTGTACTCGGCCCCAATTCCGCAATCCCCTGAATATAAAGTTCTGCGAAACGTTTTGTGGCGCCCATGATATTAGTGGGTCTGACAGCTTTATCTGTAGATATTAAAACAAACTTTTCCACATCGAATTCGGCAGCCACTAACGCAACATTAGACGTGCCAAATACATTATTACGAATACCTGCTAAAGGGTTCGATTCCACCATAGGCACATGTTTATATGCCGCAGCATGATAAATAGTTTGAATTTTATGTTCATCTATTATGCTTCTTAACACTTCAGTATCTTGGATACTGGAGAGAATAGGCACCATCGGAATATCAAAATAGTGCTGCTTCAGTTCGTTCTCAATTTGATATAAGTTGAATTCAGACAATTCAAAAAGCACCAATTTAGTAGGAGCAGATTTAACTATTTGTCTGCACAACTCACTGCCTATCGACCCCCCAGCACCAGTGACCATGACATTCTTACCACGAATATTGATATCCAGCAATCGAGTAATAGGAGGAACAGGCTCCCTACCTAATAATTCTTCGATACGAATTTCACGCAGTTCATCAATCTTACTTTTCCCAGTCAACAAATCTTGAATATTTGGGATACTCAATAATTCAATTGCGTAAGGTTCCAACTCAACAATCAACTCTTTACGGCGGTCAGCTGAAGTATTATGCACTGCCAATAACATCTTACTGACACCAAACCGCTCTACATAATAGGGAATATCTTCGCGACGCCCGACAGGCAAACCTAAAATTTGTTTATTACGATACTGCTTTTTATCATCGATAAAAGCAATAGGTTGCAACTCAGTACCTACTTTCAAGGTTTGAACTAATAAACGTCCCGCTTCTGCAGCGCCAAAAATTAAACACTTTTCGCGCATTTTGTAGTTTTGAGATTGTGCAGAAGCTTGCATCAGAAAGCGTGGCGCAATCACCATGCTTGATGCTACCGCCCAATATATGATAGGCACGGATACTGGTATCATGGCATCCAATACAAATCTTGCCATCAGCAAAAACAATGCTGAAATAGCTAATACTAGCAAGGCTTTTTGTATTGCTTTTAGCCCTATATATCTGATCATCTGTTGGTAGTGACCAAAGATTGACAGTAAGGTTAATGCTAAAGCCACATTCATTAATATAACCGCTGCATCGATATGGGTAAAATCCCAACTAGAAATTCCAAGCCTTATCCAAAATGCAAATACGTTGGCAACCAAAAGCGCCAAAAGATCCCACGATATTGCAATCGCCAATTTCTTTCGCGAACTCAGTTCAAACAATTGGTTAAACTGCATTATCGCTGAGCACTTTTAGAAGCACTTTCCATAACCTGCGAAAGTACAACGCAGCACTTATCGATCTCAGCTTGTTTCAGTGTAGGGTGAACTAAAAACATCAATGAAGTAGCTCCAAGTTCAACAGCATTGCATAGGGTCTTTTTCGGACGATAACTAGTACCCTCAAACGCTTTTTCTTTATAGACTTCTGAGCATGAACCTGAAAAACAAGGAACATCTAAGCTGTTAATTTCAGCTATTATTCTATCTCTATCCCATCCAATGTTTAATTTATCCGGTTCAACAAAAACATAACATTTGTAGAAAGCATGCTCGATATAATCTGGCACATCGGGTACACGCAGCGCAGAAAAACTTCTGGCAGTAGCAAATATTTGTTGTGAGTATTGACTGCGTATCTCAGTCCACGTTGACATTTTTTCAAGTTGTTTAAGACCCACCACAGACTGTATTTCCATCATCCGCCAATTGGTACCAAAAGATTCATGCAACCACCTAAAACCAGGAGGATGTTCTTTTTCGTAAATAGTCGACCAAGATTTACCATGGTCTTTGAATGACCATACTTTTTCCCATAACAGCTTATTATTTGTAGTAACCATTCCACCTTCCCCAGCAGTGGTCATGATTTTATCCTGACAAAACGACCAAGCGGAAATATCGCCTAATCCACCAACATGTTTACCTTTGTATTTGGCTCCATGTGCTTGAGCGCAATCTTCCACCACAAATAAATCATGATCCTTAGCTAAAGCAATAATTCCATTCATCTCACAAGGCCAACCGGCAAGGTGTACACACAAAATGGCGGAGGTTTTATCACTAATAATAGGTTTGATTGTCTCTACCGTGATATTTTGAGAATCAAGGTCAACATCTGCAAACACAGGTGTTAAACCAGCCAATACAATAGAAGATATTGAAGCAATAAAGGTCCGGGATGTTACGATGACCTCACTACCTTTTGGTAACTCTAAGGCCTGCCAAGCCAAATCTAGAGCAACCGTGCCATTTGCCACAGCTATGGCATAACTAGTATCGAAGTAAATAGCAAACTGTTTTTCGAATTCACGGCCCTTTTGACCGGTCCAGTAATTGACTTGATTAGAATCTAAAACTTCTAACACCGCTTGTTTTTCTTCGGCGTCGAAATCTGGCCAAGGAGAAAATGGGCCGTTTAACATATAGGTAAACCTCTCAAAGCAAACTTATTATTCATGTTCTTTAATTACCTTCGCAGGCGTGCCAACTGCGGTTGTATTTGAAGGAAGGTCTTTAATCAGTGTTGCACCCGCACCTAAGATACAATCCTTTCCTATATTTACTCCCTGAATTACGCAACTATTGATCCCTAGAAAACTTCTGTCTTCTATCTTTATCGCCCCTGCCAATCGAACACCAACAGAAACGTGAACATAATTACCTATCACGCAATCATGATCAATGCTTGCAGCGGTATTGATAATGCAGCCAATACCAACAACTGCTTTGTGATTAATTGTTGCATTCGCACATACCAATACCCCTTTTTCAATGCTTGCATGGGCACTAATAAAAGCCGTTGGATGTATAAGGGAAATAATCTGTAAATTTTCGTGTATTAGAGTTTGTAAAACCCTTTGACGAACAGAATTATCACCTATAGCAACAAAAAAACATGTTGTCTGCTTGTCGAACTTAATAGCACTTTCACCTTTCCCCAAAATAGACCAGCAACCTGCCTGAGTTTTGTCTGGGTAAACTTCATCTAAAAATACGATACTACTAAAAATATTCATTGTCTCTGCACAGTCAGCAGCGACTTGTCCATGACCTCCGGCCCCAAGAATAACCAATTGCCTACCCAATCTATTGCTCTCCTGTACTTGCGCCGGTGAATTTATCCATTGTGGCTTGACCATCTTGGTTAATGTCATCACGACGAATAACTTTAATAACAGTCTTACAGATAATCTTTAAATCTAGCCATATTGATTGATTATCTACATACCACACATCATATTTAAATTTTTGTTCCCAGGATAAAGCATTTCTGCCGTTCACTTGCGCCCAACCAGTAATCCCTGGTCGCACTTCGTGACGACGTATTTGTTGATTGTTGTATAAGCTTAAGTATTCAACTAATAATGGACGAGGGCCAACAATACTCATATCTCCCTTAAGCACATTAAATAACCCAGGTAATTCATCAAGACTAGATGATCGTAACAATCTACCAAAGGCAGGCAACCTCTCAGCATCAAGTAATAAACTCCCATCTTCGTTCCTTTCGTCGGTCATTGAACGAAATTTTAACATAGTAAAAACCTGGTTATTCATACCTGGTCTGGCCTGGCTATATAAAATTGGCGAACCCAGTTTTATCCGAATTAAAAAAGCGAGGACCAGTAAGACGGGGCTAAAAAGCAATAGCGCAATAACAGACATAACAATATCCAATATCCGTTTAAGCATTTTTATTCGCCTGCCGTAAAACCTGACTATAAAAATCATACACTTGCTTAGCGTTTTGCTGAACATTCATTACCTGAGTCACCTTATGCAGACCTTTAGCAATCATCATCTCTTTTTTCACTGGTTCTTCGATTGCATCAATAATTTTCGCAGCCAGCTTTTCTGGCGATTTTGCCGGTACCATGTAACCAGTTTCCCCGTCGATAACTAAATCCGGAAAACCACCTACGTCAGTCGTTAAAGTGGCGACTTGAGCATACATAGATTCGACAGCCCCGCCCACATTTTCTGAATGAGAAGGGTGAACCGCCAAATCAAATTGAGGGTATAGTTGAGGAACATCATTTCTTTGGCCCAGAAAAAAACAATTATCTGCTGTTTTAAGTTTTGCGTAGGCTCTTACCTGATTAAAATAACTATGAGTGTTACCCCAGGGTCCCCCAACAAAAACACACTTAGCTTGGGGATGTTGTCTATTAACTATGGCCATAGCGTCAATTAAGTCTTCGTGCCCTTTTAATCCGCGGTTTTGACCTAAGTACTTTTTAGGGGCATAAAAATAAGCGACCATGCCCACTAAAAAGCTTTCTTTCGGCAATCCGAGTTTATCTTTTAGACCTTCGCTTGGTGCTGTATTAAACAAAAAGTCATCGGCGTTAACGCCATAATAAGCTAACCCCACTTTTTCTGTAGGTACTCCACACTCAATGTATTTATTTTTGGTCCACAAACAAGAAGCTAGCCAGTAATCTTGCGCATTAGCCAACCAAAGTTCAATTTTTCTAAATAAAAAGTGTTCTAGATGCAATGGACCTGGTACGTGAAAAATTCGAGGAATTTCACTTTTTCGCAGTGCGATTCGCATTAATAAAGTGGTTGCCACAAAGTGGCTATGTATGATGTCCGGACTCACACTTTGTACTATGGCTCTAAGACGTTTAACTTGATGGACGTTAGCAAATGGCCTTCGAATGTTAATACTGGGATCAAAAATATGTACCTTAACACCGGCATGACGATATTTTTCAACCATGGGACCATCTGGCAATACTAGATGCACTTCAATTCCTAGTTTTACTAACTCAGATGTTTGACGCAGGGCCCAACTGGCACCAACCGCGGTTTTCAAAAGGTGAAGCGTCTTCATTACATCGCCTCAATTAGGTGTTGATACATTGCTCTTCGACGCTTAGCAAGGGCAGAATCTTTATATTCTTGAGCTTTGTTATAATTAACCGCGCCTATATCTAAAAGTTGATCTTCAGAAAGAGTACTAACTCGCTCAATCACATCAACAAGCTGGCTCTTATTATCGCGTTCGACAATCAGCCTATTAGAAATTAGCTCTTTCACTCCCCCAACATTGGTAGCGATACAAACTAAAGAGCGTGCCATTGCCTCAATTAGCACTCTTGGCAAGCCTTCTTGGCGAGAGGCCAAAACAAATAAATCGGCCTGATCAAGTTGCTCTCTGATTAATTGGCGACTCGCTAAATTACCCAAAAACTCAATGTTACTTTCTACCCCGAGTTCTATTGCAAGTCTTTGCATATCCGCTTGTAAATATCCTCCACCTACCCATGACACATGACAATCAACCTGTTGTAGCTTAAGTTGGGCTAAGGTTTCTAACATAAAGTCACACCCTTTGTAGGGCTGAGTTAAATTACCAATACACACAATTTTAATTGGTCTCTTTAACAAATAAACTAGTCTGGAATGGAAGTCATCTTCTTCTAGCTGAATTGACGAATAATGTGTATCGAACGACGAGGGATTTGGGGGGTAACGTTGCTGCAAGCTAAACTCAGTAACGTATGACAGCGACATAGCTCCCTGACATTGGTTTTTTAATGTTTTAACAAAAAGCCATTTGAAAAATGGACGGAAAAAATTTTTACTGGCTCCAACCGCAAACACATCAGCTGGGTCACCAACTATTTCAGCCCCGTAACTCTGCCCTGATGCTAGGGCAAAATAACTATAAAATGATGACAGAATACCAGGCACTCTAAAAATAACCTTTCGTTCAATTGGTTTTCGCGTACGCAATATTTTAATGAGTTTGGGTAAATTTTTGACAAAGCCTAATGGGCCAATATAAGAGGGTAAGGAAATATAATTTACGTTTTCTCCATCAACTCTTTTCCAGTCAGACTTAGGAGAAGAGATATCCGAGACTCTAGCAACTATATTCACGCTACTGAACACATCTAAATATCTTGTCCAAAAAACATATGGAAAAGCATTATCTGTCCAAAGCTTGTTTTCAGGACACCTATAAAAACGCTGTTCTATTACAACATCTACTACCATGTTAAAACTCTTTATGTCGTTTTTCGTTAAGCTAAAACGATCTTATTTTAAAATTGATTACATTAATTAATGTAATCACAATCCGTTCGAATGGAGAATTAAATATAACGACTTTTTTGCTAAATTTTATGCCAAAGCTACTTAGGTGTTAATTATTATACCCGTAATAATAGAAATACAAAAATCCTCCTCCCGTAGCATGACAAAAATGGGTAATGTTTTAGGAACATGCTTACTAAAATTGTAATGGTGATTACACCCTTGCTAAATGAGGAGAATCATTAATATGCACAAAATGTAAAATTAATGGTTGTAACGTTTTTCTGCCCGCCCATGCAATGTATTTTTTGCTACATTAAACCTTAAAATACATCCTGCCTCTTTGAGAAACAAAAAGCAGTAAAAAGAAAATAATAAGGCAATAAATAAAAGCTTTAAACAGTATTAGTGACTCCCCTCTAATGGCATAAATAAAATAAAATAAATTAAAGTAGGTTAATAAAACACCGATTGGCCTGTCCCTTAGGTAACCTCTGTAGGTCCAAGCAAGAAAGACTCCAATGAAAGCAAAAAGGAAAGGTACCCCAACAAACCCAAAGTTTAGTAGGGCTTCACCTTCTATAGAAAAACCAAATGCCCCATCATTAACCGCTGAAGAGTAACGCCGACTAAACCATATGGACAAGGGCGTAGTCATTCGAATAGCACCAAGTGTTAGCATATTAACAAAACCAGAAAAGTAACTTTCTCCCCACCACACCAGTTCACCTTCTTCTAACCATGAAATAATATTCGAGGTAACCATCAGATTACTCCCTTGATTTAAAAAGGAACCTAGACCACCACCATCAAACTCTGAACTCCTACCAGCGGACATCATAGTAAAGCCAAAGCCCCCCAACGAACCGCCTAGCAACAATTTCCAAAGTGCGATGGAATGATCTTTGTAAAACCAAAAATATAATGGAACAATAATCAGCGCGAAATCCCTTTCCCCCATGTAGAAACAGTAACTAAAATAAATTAGCACTACGCCCGAAAACTTAAGAAAAACTTTACGTGTCATAAATGCTTTTGGCATTACAGTCAGATAACAAAATAGAAATAAAGGCCATAAAGTAAGAATTACATAATGACCAATACCAACAGACTGAATACGCTGCACTTTATCTAGTCCAGAAAAACCAATTCGTGAAAATGCCAATAAGAATAACAAAATGACTGGTACGAGCATGAAAAACATTGCTATTTGTCTTAGTAAAACAGGTTCTTTTATGACCAAAGAATAGTGAGTTGTAATAGAACCGACAAAATTTGACGGCAATAAACTCAATGTAGCAATCGCAAGGAAAAAAGCAAAAGATGACTCTAATAAAAACTCTGTCTTAATGCCACTATATATGGGAAGTTCCATCATATGTGCGATGTAAGGCCCAAAGCAAAAATAGAAATAACAGAACATATAAATTGCTAAAGGGCTAATTTTTCCGTCAAAATAAGTAACCTCCCATACAAGTCGACTCATTAATAATATAATTGAGAGGTAGAAGAAAGAATGCTCCATTACCTAGCAACTTTTTGTTTATAGACTAAAAATGCAATGAGTAAAAATTGCAAAAGCCCGCTAATATTAAAAGACCAAAGTAATGCGTCAAAGCCACCCACATCGTACGCATACATCGAACTTGGATAAGTAATTATTGAATTAATTAATGCTAAATATAGTAATGTCTTATGCTTACCAATCATTATTAGATAATAATTTCCATATGAAAATAACAATGGCCCCCAGCTCATACTTAATACACCTTGGTAAGCAATATCATATATAGGAAGACCTTCATTTAAGTTATTATGCGCTTGCCAGAAAAGGGACGATAAATAGTCTACTCTTAGTACCTGTATTGCTAAATAGACTAATAGCACAACAATAATAGTAAAAACGACATTTTGGAAAAGGTGGGGGAAATTTTTTTTCTGAAATTGACAAGTCATAAAATGTAAGCGGGATTGCATTATTGTATTTACAACTACTAACCCTCCCATTATTAAAAAACTACTAATAGTAAAAACTGCCAACAAAGTATCTGCATTTGCTTCACCAAGTACATATCGAGGAATATTAAAGTAGACAGAAAATACTAGGGCACTAATAGAAAGCGGCAAACTAGCCTTCAATAACGTAGTGAATTCTTTAACATAAATTTTTTCAAAAACTTGCTTTCCAATAGAAGCCAATAAAAAAAGCAACGCAGTCACTAAAAGTAATAACCATAATTCGGTAATAAAAAATGAAAAAACGAATACTACAAGTATACAGGTCCACTTTAATAAACTAGTTTTTAATAGAGACTTGTTATTGCGGTTTTTAATATTAGTTACAATATCAAGATCAAAAAATAGTTCACTTATCTTTGCCATGTAGATAACCGTAACAAACATTAAACTTTCAATTAAATAGCCTATAAATACAGCCACTACTAATCCGAATAATGCTAAAATCTTCCTGAAATTTACAACATCTTTAAAATTTATACCTTCCGATGAAAGTAAATAATTTCTTGAAGGGCTTGCAAGGAGTAAACAAATTGGTGACAAAATAGCTAATATAAAACCAAATTGTCCAACATCTTCCATTTGGGCGTTATAGCTAAGCCACAAGACAATTAACCAAGGTAGAAGAAAACTACTAATCTGAAACGATAGTAAGATAGTTGCCGTATTTAAAAATAATTTACTCATTAACCTCATTAGTATTTCATACTCAACACCCATTCAAATAAGAGAATCCAAACATTATAGCGGCTAACATTAATATGTATTGTCCATTTATTTCAATAAGATACCATAAGAGCAAACATAAACCTTCTTAACGAACACCAGTTCAATAAGATTTAAAGCAAGCATGAAATCAATTCAAAAGTAGTGGTAGATACTCGGGGATTGTTCAACAGATTTTAATACTGTTTAATTTTAAGACTCAAGGTAACAACCAACAAGACTAATGCACCAGCAACGATACCGACCAAACCATCTAGCAATATAGGCACTATAGACGCCGCAATCTTTATCGATTCGACGCTGTGTAAGATGGGTTCGAGTAAATGATGAATCAAGGGAATACTGTGTACCAAAATGCCGCCTCCGACCAAAAACATGGCAGCGGTGCCTACGATAGATAATGTCTTCATCAACAGCGGGGCAAAAATTAACAGTCCCCTTCCTACTGATCTTTGAA
>Ga0316209_1002069_pt1 | contig 17471 bp, 16 predicted proteins | sample 6monopyrite_MG_FD_204945 | JGI IMG/M metagenome (GOLD analysis project Ga0316209, IMG submission 204945) | Microbial mat bacterial communities from mineral coupon in-situ incubated in ocean water Damariscotta River, Maine, United States -... | ecosystem: Environmental > Aquatic > Marine >...
GAATACAGGGAAAAATCGAGCTGCGAAATATATGCTTTAAATATCCAACACAAAAAGAAGTACTACTCGAAAACATCTCATTAACAATCAATGCGGGTGACAGCATATCAATCACCGGTAATAATGGCGCAGGAAAATCTACCCTCATCGCTCTTTTATCAGGATTCCTTCGTCCAAATGAAGGTGAGATATTACTCGATGAAAATAATATATTCAGCTACGAATTTGAATACCTGCGAGCACATATCGGTATCGTGCCACAACATGGACTTTTATTTGAAGGAACCATTCTTGAAAACATGACGCTCTATCGAGAAGGTGAGGCTATTGAGCAGGCCATTGAACTTTCAAAAATATTAGGGCTCGATGAAATTATCACACGTTTACCCGCAGGTTTGGACACACAAGTTGGTGGTGCCGCTGTTGACACCCTGTCTGAAGGTGTACGCCAGAAAATTATTATGGTTCGCTCACTTGTTGGACATCCCAAAATCATGCTGTTTGATGATGCGAATGCGAATTTTGATATTAGAAATGATTCGCGCCTTCACAAGGTTATTGAAGAGTTTAAAAAAGAAAAAACGCTGGTCATTGTCTCACATCGACCCTCTTTCCTTAACCTGTGCGACCGTCATTTTAAAATAGTTAATAAACACCTCATTGAAGAAACTGATTTAGATATGCCTCAAACCGTCATGTATGCGCAACCGATTTCACAAGGATAATTATGAACGTCACGCAGATACTACCTAATGAAAGTTTCAAGACACAAGACAAAATGGCATCACTGCCCTTTTCAGAGCGTCTGGCAGAAGCATTACGAAACGATACTCTAAATGAATTTCATGATGACTCTCCTTACGCTGCCTGCATTATTCCATTATTAAAAGAGCTGGGGTGGCACAATTATGCACGCGAATTACTAGAGGCATTACCACATTTCGCCGAGCGTCTGGAACTAGTTGATGCACGAAACATACTTGTCACATTAGGTTACGACAGCACACCAAAGGACACGCAACTAAAATCCATACAGGAAGAACTCTACCCTTGTCTCTTTATCTCTGACGAGGGCGATATCCGTGTATTATTAAATAAAGAAAAAGAAAAAATAAGTAGTTTTAATGCCCGAACTGAAAAGTATGAATTCATAACGCCTGATGAAACAAACGGCATAGCTTATGTTTTTACTGATACGAATCCTAGTCATGGCATGACAATGAATGACGCAGGTGACGCCTGGTTCTATCGACTATTAAAACGCTTTAAACACCTCGTGGTTCATTTATTAGCCATGACTTTCTTAATTAATTTCGTTGCACTAACCGTTCCACTCTTTGTTATGGTTATTTACGACAAGGTGATTGGTGCAAAATCAATTGAAACGCTACCCTACATCATAACTGGCGTAGGTGTTTTACTAGCAGCTGATTTGATATTACGTTATCTACGCGCACAACTATTAGGATCCGTTGCTGGACGAATAGATTATCTAATCGGTACAGAAACATTCAGACAACTTATATTTTTACCGCCTGTTTTTACTGAACGTTCTACGGTTGCTGCGCAACTCTCACGATTAAAACAGTTTGATTCTGTACGAGACTTCTTTACTGGCCCAAATGCAGCAATGACACTTGAAATCCCCTTTGCTATTTTGTTTATTTCTGTCATAGCCATCCTTGCTGGTTGGATAGCAATCATTCCAGTTGCCGTGATATGTGCTTACATTGTATTCGGTATTTTCTGGTTACCGTATACTAACTCTAAAGTCATGCAGTCTGGCATCGCAAAAACCAATAAACAACGCATGCTGATGCAGAGCATGGATGGGCGTAAAGAAATTAAAGCGATCGGTGGTGAAACTGTCTGGTGGGAACGTTTCAGAGAAACCTCTGGTGATTCAGTCATGGCAAGTTACGAAACATTTATTGCCAGCAGTGTTTTAAACAGTGTTTCACAGTCACTGGTGACCATCGCAGGTGCCGCAACAGTTGGTTTTGGCACATTGATGGTTATTAATGGTGATATGACCATCGGTGCATTAATTGCAACCATGGCTTTAGTCTGGCGTGTTTTATCACCGTTGCAAGGCGCATTTTTGTCGTTTTTCAAATTTCAGCAGTTAAATAAATCCATCGGACAAATTAACCAGTTAATGCGACTACAGGTTGAACAACACTCCGGACAGTCTAGCTTATTATTATCCGAACTGGATGGTCACATTAATGTTGACCGTGTTAGTTTCCGATACGGACCAGAGGAAGATCCAGCTTTATTAGGCGTCAGTTTTGACGTTAATCCTGGCGAGATGATCGCAATCTGTGGCAATACTGGTGCAGGTAAATCTACCCTTATTAAATTAATAGCCGGAATGTACCGACCACAGGCTGGTTCGTTTTCTATCGATGAGCTAGATATTCGACAGCTCAACGCGATGGATTTAAGACGTGCTATTTCTTACGTCCCTCAAATTACGACGATGTTCCACGGCTCCATTGCACAGAACATGCGTTTAAATAACATACTCGCCACCGATGAAGACCTACACCGAGCCGCAGAAGAAGCGGGAGTACTTGATGACATCCTCTCGCTGCCAGAAGGCTTTGATACACGAATAGGTGATAATACCGGCGACCACATGCCACCGGGTTTCCTGCGCGCATTATCCATGGCTCGTGCATTTGTAAACCCAGCAAAAATTTTATTACTCGATGAACCGGGCGCTTCATTAGACGATGAAAGTGATCAACGTTTGATTCAACAACTTAAAAAACTCAAAGGTAAGCACACCATTATTATGGTTAGCCACCGTCCCTCTCATATCCGACTTGCTGATAAAGCCGTTTTGATGAAACACGGTATGGTCCAACATACCGGGGATGCCGACACCGTTATAAACATGATGCTGGAGAAAATTTCGTGAAAGAAAATAATATTGTTTTTGCTGCCAATACTACTGCAGGATTACCGCGTGCCCGAGCACATTATTTGAATCAAGCTATTCAACTCGAGGAAACTACGCCCACAAAAATCATTAATATTGCGATTATGTTCAGCAGTGTGCTGTTTTTAGCTCTCGTACTGTGGGCACATCTAACACAAATAAAAGAAGTAGCTGCGTCACAAGGTGAAGTGATTCCAGCAGACCTTATTCACAACGTGCAACATCTTGAAGGTGGCATAGTAAGCGAAATTCTCGTAAGAAATGGAGATCTGGTAAGCAAGGGAGATACCTTATTACGATTTGCACCGCCGGCTACCATGTCAGACCTGGAAAAAATGCAGGTTCGTTATGCTTCTTTATTGTTACAACAAGAACGATTACAGGCATTGATTGAAAATCGTGAACCCAATTTCGGTGACACTGCAAATGATTACCCGGATCTAGCTAACCATCAAAAAACAATATATACCGCACAACTAAATAGTCAGTCTCAAAAAATTGCGGTAATTAATCAACAGATTGAACAAAAAATATCTGAAAAGCAACGCTCTTTAAACCAGTCAAGCATTATGAAAAAAGAAGTGGCCTTACTGGAAGAGCAAGTCGCCATTCGTAAACGACTTAATGAAACAGGCGTTGTTGCCCGTGATGAATTATTAACAACTCAAATACAATTGTCAGAAAATTTACGGGAATATCGCCAGTTTCAAGATGATTTTAACGTCGCAAAAATAACCTTATCTGAAGTCAAACACCGTCGTAAAGATGCCGAATTTCAGTTTATAAAAGACATTCACATTGAATCAGGCCAGGTAACCAATGAATTAGCGGAAGTAGAACAAACACTCATTCGTTTAAATGACAGAGCAAATCGTCTTAATGTAGTGTCACCTGTTTCAGGTATTGTTCAGGCTCTTTCTATTAACAGTATTAATGCTGTAGCAGAACCAGGAAAAATTATTCTTCGCATCGTCCCAATGGATGATGAACTAATCGTCGAAACGCGAATATTACCGAAAGACATTGGTCATGTTCATATTGGACAAAGTGCAGATGTAAAAATTGATAGTTATGATTCATCTCGTTTTGGCAGTATCAATGGAAAAGTAAAACAAATTTCTGCTACAACTTATCTCGATGAAAAAAATAACCCCTACTACCGTGCAGAGATAACACTTGATAAAGCCTGGGTGGGTGACAATCCTGAAACAATGAAAATCATTCCGGGTATGACCGTTGCCGCAAATATTGAAACCGGTGCAAAATCTATATTGGCTTATTTAATTAGACCAGTATCGCGTGGACTAGACAATGCTTTTACTGAACGGTAAACGCCAGGGCAACTCTGATTAATTATCATAAAGTTCTCTACCGTCATACTAGAATGACGATGTACATTCTACTGTGATTACGAGGATAAATAATCTTCACATTTTGATACAATAAGCATACGTAAAACTTTTAATAGAATGTCTACATGAATCTTATACAAATCATATTGATATCAACGCTTTTACTTTTAAGCGCTTGTGGAAAATCTAGCTGGTACGAATCTGCAAAATTTTCACATACCACAGAATGCAGAAACGGCCCTATATCAGAATATGACCGTTGCATGGAAGGCGTGAATAAAACTTATAACGAATATGAAAAAGATCGAGAAGAGTTAGCTAAATAGTGTTTTCACTCTAGTTGTTTATCTTTAAATAATTCAGTAAAGAAAAGCATACCAGGACAGATGCCAGTGATAGCTGAAAAAAGAAAAAATGTGGCAGGAAGATACAACAACCAGTGAACAGTATCAAAACCAGTCAGCCAGATACCGGCCCACATTAACAGGCCAACAAACAAAAAAAAGGCCTTCATTGCTTTTTCCATCTTATCCACACGACACCCCGTCAAAGAAAACTAACAAATTAATATATTGCTCTACGCAATGAATTTAGAATGGTACTATATTTATTTTTAGAAAATATTATAAATCGACTGGGCAATCAAGCAAATACTTTATGCCACCAGCGTTGCCGGTTTCTAGGTGGATTTAATGCCGATCCCAACTCAACAGGTTGAATTTTCGACAATATCCAGCCGGGCAAAGGTGGATTATCACTAAAACCACAAGAAACACCGAGATTATTGGGGTCAAATATTTTTATGAATTCAGCTGCCTGCTGATTATCTATATAAACAATGCCACAATAATCTTCATCATGCTCTTTATGTAACAATTCATCAATCTTATCGATAAATGTTAATAACTGGCTTTTATCGACTGTTTCAACCGGTGGCATTTCACCAACTGCGTAGATATACCAATGGTCATCAGCCTGCACTTTCAGCATATCCCAAAAGGCATCCAGATCATGCCATCGCATTGTTGAAGTAAAGTTACCCCTATATGCTGCCAAATAAGCTTCCTGAATTGACATATCCATCACTACTATCTCAAAAAATTAATTTAAAGTTTTTTCGTTAATCCAGTTTTTAATTTCCTGATGACTACGTTTCACATACTCCGCATCTTTAAATGCGCATGCCAGAACGGTCACACCTTGAACCTTAGCCAGCAGATCCATTGCCAACTCATCAGAATTACTCAAACCAAACGTATCAAATTGTTGCTTAATCCAGTTACGCATCAAAACAAATGTTTGTTTAGATTTTGCATGCAGAGTCGGATCATTCTTCGCTAGCTCAGAACTAAGTGTACCTATAGGGCAACCCGACTCAATGACATTGTCCTGATTCACTTCCAGCATATTAGTGAATAGCAACAATCGCTCTCTTGCGTCAACAGCTTGCGCTTCGCAGTGGTTTAACATTTCACTTAATTCATCCATGCGTGAACTGACAACCGCACTGAGAATTTCATCTTTTGTTTTGAAGTAATAATAAAAATTACCTCGTGGAATCCCAGTCGCATCTGAAATATCCTGAAAGGAAGTTTGATTGTATCCACGACGATAAAACAGGTTATCTGCCGCATCAACAATTCGTTGACGATTTCCGTCACCTTTAGTGCCCATTAGCGTGTACTCATCAAAAAATAGTAAAAAATCGTGCCTGCTATTGAAACATAATTTTCCGCCTACATAGTCTAGCAGGAAGATTCTTAGACGGTCGTATTACTTATGTAAACACTGTAACATCACAACCACAAATTTAACAGCCTAAAACCTAAATAGAATAAATATAAATTGAACGCCTTATATATAGAAAATCTACAAAAAACCTATAAAAACGGAGTAAATGCCTTAAAAGGCGTCGATCTTTCAGTTAAAGAAGGTGACTTTTTCGCCCTGCTCGGCCCGAATGGTGCCGGCAAATCCAGTGTTATTGGCATTATTTCTTCATTGATTAACAAAACCTCAGGAAAAGTCGAAGTATTTGGCCACAATCTTGACAGCAATGCAGCAGATGTCCGTGAACACATAGGGCTGGTACCGCAGGAATTTAATTTCAATATTTTCGAACCAATTGGTGAAATTCTTATCAACCAGGCAGGTTACTACGGCATTGACCGAGAAGATGCAAAACAACGCGCTGAAACCTTCCTCAAACAATTAAAACTCTGGGACAAACGTTTTGACATGGCAAAAGAATTATCCGGTGGCATGAAACGCCGCCTGATGATTGCACGTGCACTTATGCACCGTCCGAAACTTCTCATATTAGATGAGCCCACTGCCGGCGTTGATATCGAAATTCGCCATTCCATGTGGGAATTTTTAAAAGAAACAAATGAAGAAGGCACCACTATTATCCTGACTACCCATTATCTCGAAGAAGCCGAGAGCCTGTGTAACAACATAGCCATAATCAACGACGGCATTACCGTCGAGCAAACACAGATGCGATCACTACTCGATAGACTGCGTATCGAAACTTTTATCCTGTATCTCAACACATCCATAGATTCGATACCCGTGTGCAAAAATTACGCAATAAGAATGGTCGATAACACAACGCTGGAAGCAGACATAAGTGCAACGCAAAACATGACCGATCTATTTGATATTTTAAAATCTTGCGGAATCGAAGTCGTCAGCATGAAAAACAAAACTAATCGACTAGAACAGTTATTTATCGGTTTGGTAAATAATAAAAGCAGTAATCAGAAGGCAATAGCGTGAATGTCACTCAACAAATAGTAGCGCTAAAAACCATTGTAATAAAAGAATATTTACGCTTTATCCGTATTTGGGTTCAAACCATATTACCACCCGCCATCTCAGTCGGACTTTATTTCATTATCTTCGGCGAACTAATCGGCTCACAGATCAGTGACATTGATGGTTTTAAATATATGGATTACATCGTGCCCGGATTGATTTTGATGTCGGTCATCACTAATGCCTACGCTAACGTTGTATCGTCATTCTTCAGTGCTAAATTTCACCATAGTATCGAAGAGATGCTGGTCTCACCTTTACCCAACTACATCATCTTAATAGGCTTTGTATCAGGTGGATTAGCCAGAGGAATAATCGTAGGTATTACAGTCACATTAGTATCCATGTTTTTTTCAGACTTTCAAATTTACAGTTATAGCGTAACCATTACCGTTTTCATTTTAACGTCGATTCTGTTTGCTTTGGCAGGGTTTATCAATGCGGCTTATGCCAGAAGTTTTGATGACATAACCATCATCCCAACTTTTGTGCTAACGCCTCTAACTTATCTCGGTGGTATTTTTTATTCGATTAAAATGCTACCCGAATTCTGGCAAAATGTTTCTTTGATTAATCCTATTCTTTATATGATTAACGCTTTTCGCTATGGTTTACTTGGTGTGAGTGATATCGACTTGACTATGGCGTTTGTGATTATTATTGCGTTTATTGTGGTGTTGTTTTATTTTTCTTTGCGGTTGTTGAGGTTAGGGATTGGGCTGAAGCCTTAACTTTTGATTTTCTTGTTCCCAGCTAATAGGATTGGTATTCGGCACAGTTCTTTCTTTTTTTACTTTGGCATTGCGGTATTCGCCCCGCAGTCGAGTTACTCTTTTTCTGCAGCAAAAAAGAGTAACCAGAAAATGCCGCCACGTCAGCTGCGCCCCTGCAAAAAGATGCAGGGGTTCCCATTGAAGTGTGGTGATTACCATGCTGCCCCAGAACTCGCAAAAGACGCTCAGACAGCTGGGGCAGACGGCCCATGATAATCACCACACTTCAATGGCTTGCTAAGGTGGGAGGAAGGTCAAAGTCAAAAACAGCGTTTTATTAGGCAGAGGCGTTTATCCTGTTTGTCTTCATTCCTTGTTGTTTCGTGGTTTTTGGTTTTGGTTTCGTTTTTTTCTTTTGACTGACTTCCCCTCTTCGTTTGCTGAATTTGGCGGCATTGGTAGGGCAATATTTGCAAGCTCGGCGTTGTAGGTCTGTGCGCCCGGATGGCGCATCAGACCGGGCGCGTGGCAATGCCGCCAAATTCAGGCACCCGAAGGGCAAACAATGCGGGGCGGCCTTTTTTGGTTACTTTTTGGGGCTGCAGCCAAAAAGTAACTCGCCCGCGGTGCGAGTACCGCTAAGCTAAAGTAAGAAAAAAAGAAAACTGTACAAAACATCAATCCCAATAGCTGGGAATAAGAAAACGAAACAACTAAGCGCATACAAGAGGGTCGCGGAACAAGCTTCCTCACATACAAAAAAATACTACTTAAAAGTCGATACCTTCAAAGCAGAAAAATTCCTCTGCAATAAATAATACCCACCAAAAATAACGCCAGCATATACCCCATTACCCAATAAAGAATTCTGGAAAAAAGGAATGCCCGCAACATATGCCTGCATCAAACCTTCCGCCGATTTAACATATATGCCCGAGGTCATCCATGCGCCAAAATTTGTCAGCACGAAGAAAAGAACGGAAGAAGCCAAAACAGCAAAAGTCGTGGTTGTAATAGTCATACGATTCTTCAACCAGAAACCAACCATTACCGTCAGTCCAAAGCCGGCGTAAACAAAAATCATCGAATTATGTAAACCGATAATCAGGTCGCTCAGAAACAGAGCGATAAAAGGAACAATAAATGCCAGTCGTTTGTCTGCAAAATAAGCACCTCCAAATAAAGCCATGGCTGCAACTGGTGAAACATTTGGCCAATGGGGAAGCAAACGAAATATTGCTAATACAAATATAATGGTGGAAAGGGTCAATAACTGTGTTTTCATAGATTGCGACTGCATAATATTATCCTCACGCCATGTCTGAGCGGCTCAATAATGCAATCTTACCACTAGAGGCACCATATAACAGCTATTCACAAAACAATACGATTATTTAATAGACATAAAAATTCTGAGCGATATAGTATAGATTCTCAAAAATAGGCCGATGATAGATACAGAGTTTTGACTGGGCAATATAACCCGCCCACTTAAAATGAACTATTACCCATTGGTGTTTTCATAGAGAACACTCATAAATTCACAAAATGGCAGGACAACAATGAAAGCATCAGATCTGTTTGTAAGTTGTTTAGAAGAGGAAGGCATCGAATACATATTTGGCGTACCGGGAGAGGAAAACGCCGATTTCATGATGTCACTGGAGAAATCCAAAAAGATTAAATTCATTCTCACCCGCCACGAACAAGGCGCAGCCTTTATGGCCGAAATTTATGGCCGTCTCACAGGCAATGCTGCTGGCTGCCTCGGCACACTTGGCCCCGGTGCGACCAACCTGATTACTGGCGTAGCCGATTCCAATATGGATCGCGCGCCCTTGCTGGCACTTACCGGCCAGGGTTCATCTCAACGTTTACATAAAGAATCCCACCAGATTATGGACGTGGTAAAAATGTTTGAGCCGGTAACCAAATGGGCAACGACCGTATTACACCAGGATAATATTCCAGAAATTATACGCAAGGCCGTACGTGTCGCACGCACTGAAAAGCCCGGTGCCGTACACATCGAATTACCAGAAGATGTGGCAAAACTACCAACCACAACCAAACCCCTTAAACCTCAACGCTTTAGACGTGCGGTAACCGATGACAAGATTGTCAATCAGGCGTTTGAGATTTTGAAGAAGGCAAAACACCCTCTCATCCTCGCAGGTAATGGCTGTATACGCCGACGCGCAAGCAAACAGTTAAGACTATTTTGTGAGAAGACGGGCATCGGTGTTATCAATACTTTTATGGCAAAAGGCTGCGTGGACATGGATGCCGACTACTGCCTCTATACCATCGGCTTGCAGGCACGTGACGTTGTTGCTTGCGCGCTGGAAAAAGCTGACGTCGTTCTGGCATTGGGTTATGACATGGTTGAATACCATCCTAACCTGTGGAACTCAAAAGGTGACCACCACATCATACACGCTGACTTCCTGCCAGCAGAAATTGACTCAGACTATCATCCCGAAACTGAACTGGTCGGTGACCTCGCCCACACCTTATGGATGCTTAACGAACGTGTCGATAACAATGGTGGTTTAAATTTTGATACTTCACACCAGATAGCAACGCGTAATAGCATGCAGGAAGAACTAAGCATGCACAAAGACGACGATACCAAAGGATCCATCCGACCACAAAAAGTGCTATGGGACTGTCGAGAAGTAATGGGACCACACGATATTTTACTGTCGGACGTTGGCGCACATAAAATGTGGATTGCCCGGCACTACCAATGCCACGAACCCAATACCTGCTTAATCCCTAATGGCTTTTGTTCCATGGGATTCGCTCTGCCAGGCGCAATCGCTGCCGCACTGGTACACCCTGACCGACGTATTTTATCAATATCCGGTGATGCCGGTTACCTGATGAATGTTCAGGAGATGGAAACGGCGAAACGATTAAATTCCAATATTGTTACCATGGTATGGGAAGATAATATGTACGGATTGATCGCATGGAAACAGGAAAATGAATTTGGTAAACACACAGATTTATCTTTCGGCAATCCCGACTGGTTAAAGCTGGCTGAATCATTTGGCTGGAATGGTCATAAAGTTGAAAACAGCAGTGATCTGGCAGCAACATTAGAAACAGCCTTTAATGAAGACGGACCGACACTGGTGGTCGTACCAATTGATTATCGTGAAAATATGATATTAACGGAACGGTTAGGTAATATAGCCTGTCCGATTTAAATAGATTGTTTTACCACAGAGACACAGAGGTCACAGAGAAAACCTTACTCTGGCTCCCACGCTCCCGCGTGGGAGCCCTAAGGTAGAAGAGACGAATAACTAAACCTGCTGGACTATGCATTCCCACGCAGGAGCGTGGGTACCAGAATAACTATAAAAACCTCTGTGACCTCTGTGTCTCTGTGGTTTACAAATTAAAAATAGAGGCAAAGCACCATGTCCGAACATTTCAAACTTCTAATCCCCGGCGCAATTTCAGCAGGTACAATCAACGTAACCGCTCCCTACGATGGCGCTCAAATCGCCAGCATTGAAACAGGTGATGCAAGCGCTGTTGAAATTGCATTAGAAAAAGCCCAGCAGTTATTTACCAATAAACAAAATTGGTTAACGGCAGAGCAACGTATCACTATTCTGGGAAAAACCGCAGACATTATGCAGTCACGTTTTGACGAACTTGCCATCGAGGCTGCCCGTGAGGGTGGCAAGCCTCTGCCCGATTCAAAAGTTGAAGTCGCGCGCGCGATTGACGGTATAAAAAACTGTATCGAAGTCATGCGCAGTGAACATGGTGAAGAAATTCCTATGGGGAAAAACGCAGCATCGATGAATCGCCTGGCATTTACTACACACGAACCTATTGGCGTCGTGGTTGCCGTTAGTGCATTTAATCACCCACTGAATCTAGCCGTGCATCAAATCGGTCCGGCTGTTGCTGCAGGTTGTCCGGTCATTATCAAACCGGCAGAAGATACTCCTCTCTCCTGCTTTCGATTGATTCAAATATTACGCGAAGCCGGACTACCCGAAGCCTGGTGCCAGGGCATCGTAACAACCGATCACGAAGCCGCCGAAAGGCTGGTTTCTGATAACCGCGTGGCATTTTTCAGCTTCATCGGCAGCGCACGCGTTGGCTGGATGTTACGCTCAAAACTCGCCAATGGAACGCGTTGCGGTCTGGAACATGGTGGCGTGGCACCGGTTATCGTTTCACACGACACAGATATGGACGATACAGTCACACTGTTATCTAAAGCGGGCTTCTATCATGCAGGGCAAGTCTGCGTTTCAGTACAACGCGTCTATGCTGATAAAAAAATTGCACGACAGCTGGCAGAAAAAATTGCGGAAGCCGGTAACCAGATGAAAATTGGCGACCCCACATTACAGGACACAGAGATCGGTCCATTAATTAGACATGCAGAAACAGATCGCGTCGATGAGTGGGTAAAGGATGCTGTAGAAAAAGGTGCCGAATTACTCAGTGGTGGCGAAAGAATCTCCGATAGCTGTTATCCGGCAACCGTATTATTTAATCCGACAGATGATGCCATTATTTCGCAGAATGAAGTTTTTGGTCCGGTAGTCTGCGTCTATGAATACGAAGACATTGACGACGCCATCACACGTGCAAATAGTTTAGATGTTGCTTTTCAGGCCGCTGTTTTTTCAAAAAACATCGACACATGCATGCATGCTTTCAAACAACTCGACGCTTCGGCCATCATGGTTAATGACCACACAGCTTTTCGAGTAGACTGGATGCCGTTCGCCGGCCTGAAACATTCAGGCCATGGTGTTGGAGGAATTCCTCATACATTCAAAGATATGCAGATTGAAAAGATGATGGTTATACGTTCGCCTTCACTTTGATAGATAAAGAAGACTCGAAAACCCTAACAAATTTATTACATTGTCATTCCCGAATACTTTTGTCGGGAATCCAGAGGTTTTTCGTACCTACAAGGACTGGATCCCCGATAGAGTCATTCGGGGATGACGGGTTTATTACTAAGGGCTATCCTGTATGACAACATCAAAAAAAGAAAAAGAATTTGTTTCTTACATCGTTGATCTAATGCAATCGATGGGTCCTGTTTATTCAAAAAGTATGTTTGGTGGCCACGGAATTTTTCTTGAAGGATTAATGTTTGGACTGATTGCTGACAATGTGCTCTACCTGAAGACGGATACGCAGACTGAAGAGGAGTTTATCTCAAAAGACCTGGAGCCTTTTACTTATGCTAAAAAAGATAAAGTCTTCAAGATGAATTATTACCAGGCGCCCGAAGAAACACTGGAAGACACAGAAGAAATGAACAGCTGGGCAAATACTGCTTACGAAGTGGCAATGAGAGCCGCTAAAAAAAAGAAATAATAAAATATTATTGCGTTACGATAGGTTTCTCCATTTCTCGTAGCGTTTCTGTCACACCCGCTGGTAGCTCATTTTGGTTCACACCTGCCATCACCCGTGGCCAGTTTAATTTTTCATTTTTATTATTCGGCGACTGCATCTTTGCATGCACTTGATTACCCATTCCCAATATTGGTTCAAGTTCTGCTATCTCTTTTTCATCAGGCCAATAGGTGGTAAATTTTTGTTCGATTAATTTTTTATCCTGATACCATATCTCGAATATCCAGTCACCTTCAACCATCTCATAATCTTCGTCAAAACCATAACCGGTATAAACAATGACATGATTACTACTAACCTTACGCTTTACTTCAAAATCTGAACCGGTTGTAACAGTGCCATCGGATAACGTCATCTCAGGATGTTTTAACACTCGCCTGAGATCGACATATGCTGGCTGATTAGGTAATGACCAGATTTTATATTGCAGGTACATCTGCGCACCTTTAACCAACGGAATACGTTCTGTTGAAGTTACTTGTTGAATAACAGGGTTAGAAATCACTTTGCCAGTCGTCGTTTTATCATCATCGACCACCCCGCCACTGCGCACCATCCTGTATAAACCGCGCTTGCTAACTTTTCCTTGCAGGGGTTTATCTAGATAACCCGGCTTAACATCGGAGGAACCCGTCGTGTTATTTGCGTCAGATGAACTACCATCACACCCGCCTAACATAAATAATATTGCAATGGATATTAGATGCTTCATACAAATATCTCTCACTAAGTAAATTTATATAAGAAAAAAATTAACTCGAACCGGAGAAAATATACTCTGGTTCGAGATAATAAACTATCAATTACTGGTTAAACGCTTCATGAATATGCATAACCATTCGTGGATCAAGTTTCTCTATCGCACCGATAGGCAAACTACTGGTGCCCGTACGATTAACAAAATCGAACTGTGCAATTGGCATCGCACATCCGGTATTGCCTGCAGGATCATTTGGATCGCCATTACAAAGACCACTTCCATCCCCTGCCAGTGAACCACCATCTTGATGCTCTTTACTAATCAGGTACTCATAAACTGTACCACCTGGCTTGAAGCACTGATTAGCAGGGTGGCCGGGGCCAGGTTGTCCATCACCATCAGCATCACATCCAGCATTACCGGCAGATACACCAACGAATAATGTCTCAACATCACAGGCATCAAGATCTGCATGACCAGGGTTGATGAATTCACAACCAGGACCAGAAATACGATTGATACTCGCACCTGCAATAACATTAACACCAGGGTCGAGTGCAATACTGCCTGTTCTATGATCTTCACCCGGATCGACAACAAAGATATGTTGACGGAAGACGCTTGGATTACATGGCGCTCCTGATCCCTGTGGACTTGCACCTGGTGCTTCTCCACGCTCACAATCTCGTGAACGACTGCGGCGCGTACCAAACAGACTGCCATCTTCGGACATACGAATAGCACGCAAATTATCACGACGTTTTGGCGAATCAAAATAAGGCTCATCATGATAATTCAATGGACCGTCGATGCCACTATCATCATGTGAAAGATCAATCACACGAATAACCTTGGAACGATTTTTTCTCTTATCTAATTCAAAAGGACTCCATGGGAAAAATGGTTTGTTTGCACCGACACCACGACTGTGCCTGTCGATACCATCCATCCAGTCAATAACAAATACCGCATCGCCATGGAACATACTGACAAACAGACCTTCAGAACTGACTAGTACACCTGCAGGACAGTTCCAGCGAGGATCATTTCGAAATTCACCACGTTTAGGAATGCTGTACTCATCAATCGCAGCCATGGATTCCTGATCGATGATCAGAACACGACCGTTTCTGCCACGTTCTTCTGGACTATAAACAGGCGGGAAAAACATCCACGATGAATTATCAGGCCTTGGGTCACCCGTTGCCGGATCAATTGCACTCTCACCCGGACCAAATGGCGTTGAATTATTGGCATTGAAGAAGTTACCATCACACACTGTCTGTGCGATATTTCCGTTAGGCATAAAACCATTACCTAGAATACGGGGCACAAAACCAAATCCGCCACCTTCAGGCGAAGGTGATGTTGGCCACACCGGGGAGGTTTTGATTGCTGTACCATCACGATGATGTTCAATCAGGGCATGCTGCGCCGCACTGGTAAGAAACGCATGGCCATCCAGACCACCTGAGGTATTACCTGTAGGTTTCCAGGGACCAGGACATGACACATGATCGGGACAAATTTCAGTACCTGCATTTGCCGGTGAAAAGGGGTTATCGACGGTAATACCACGTTCACCTGTTGTGGTATTCATCTCTAATAGACGACCAGGACCACTAAGAAACGCACCGGGGTTTGCTGGATCGGGCGGCCCGGAATTCGCGAAGGGTGCATTCTGTGCGTCGGCCATCATAATATTGGATTCCAGACAGACTGGCGTACCTGCAGATGAATTACCTGAGTGTGCCATTACGTTCCCAGTGAACGTAACCACACTCACAGCTAGCGCTGTCGCGGTTAATTTACATTTATTCATATATTACTCTCCACTTTATTTACATTTAAGTTCGGGATATGAGCGCGCCGTTTACCAAAGCCGAAACCCGGTACAAAAAAATAGCGTCTGCAAAATGACGATATGATTTAAAAATTTATTCCATCAATTGAAAAAATTATTTATATCCATAACAATCCGAATAAACTCGATAGTTTAAAACATTGAAATAATGGAATATTTATCCGCCTACATGCGTCTAACTGTAAAATGAGTAAAATAAAGTGAGTTCGATCAAACAGTTGCTAATGCTAACCGCCAGGCAACGAAAATTATGCAAACGATTAGAAGCGGGACGAAACCGCCTCTACCGTATGGCGTATGCCTGGTCGCACAACAATGATATTACCGAAGAAGTAGTCCAGGAGACCATGATAAAAGCGCTTAACAGTGTCGATAAAGTTAATAATATTAAGGCGTTAGATGGATGGTTATTTCGGATATTATCCAACTGTTTTATTGATTACTGCAGAAAACAGCGAGAAGAAATTGATATCGATGATACGGTGCTAATTGACCGGGATACACCCGAAAGTTTACATAGTCAGGATGAAATGCTTGCCGCTGTTCGATATGCCATAGCCAGCTTACCTTTTAAACATCGTCAGGTATTAACACTAATTGATATCGAAAATTTTACTTATGCTGAGGTGGCAGAAATTATCGATGTTCCACTTGGAACAATTATGAGCAGATTAAACCGAGCCAGACAATCGCTAAAACAAATACTCGATGAACGACCAGCGGAGTTCGAAAATAAGACTACGCTTAAAATAGTACAATGACCAAACTAACCCAACATTCAGATGAACACATCAATGCGTATATCGATGGTGAACTCGATAATGATGAACGTGCACGTTTATTATTTGATGAGCAACATGATAGCGAACTAGCGCAACGCATAAGTGATACGCGCGCCTTAAAAGAAAAAGTACAACTGTCTTATGCTGATATCCCAAAACCGGATACTGAGCAAACATCATTCTGTTGTACCACAGTTGCTAATAGCCAACGTTTTTTAATTTCCAGTGCTGCTGCATTAGCAATCTTAATCGCTATTATCTCACCCATTTTCATGAGTAGTTACGATATCAACGCAGCAAAATTATTAATTAAAAACACACAAGCGATTACACCAGATAAGATAAACGCAGCGATTGGTAACAACCATAAAGTTGTCATTAATCTATCACTGTACCAACCAGAAAATTTTGATTCAACAATAGACTATATCGAAGCTTTGCTGCAAGAGCACAGTACCGATAAATCTTTTGCTGTAGAAGTGGTAGCTAATAAAAATGGCTTAAAGGCGCTGGATACAAAGACATCTATCCACGCTGAGCGTATTTCATTATTAGCAACACGTTATAATAATTTGGATATTGTTGCCTGCGCGAAAAGCATGGCAAACCTTGCTGATTCAGGTAATCCAATCAAACTGATGAAAGATATCCTGGTTTCACCCTCTGCAGCTGAGCAGGTAGCAAAGAGAATGAGCGATGGCTGGATGTTTATAAAGTTGTAACCACAGTGTTTTTGGGTGACGGTTTACGACCTAGGCTGTGTGAAAACTATTTTGGAAAATTGAAAGTGGTAAATTACTGTCGATATCCAACCAGAAACGAACTCTATGTGGGGGGGCGATTATTGCTTGTTTATGAAAAATCGTACGTATTTAGGG
>Ga0316209_1002070_pt1 | contig 17455 bp, 12 predicted proteins | sample 6monopyrite_MG_FD_204945 | JGI IMG/M metagenome (GOLD analysis project Ga0316209, IMG submission 204945) | Microbial mat bacterial communities from mineral coupon in-situ incubated in ocean water Damariscotta River, Maine, United States -... | ecosystem: Environmental > Aquatic > Marine >...
CAGTCCTTCCAGGCCCACCATTTATTCCCCTTCTCGGCATTGCCGCCTCCAGCCTCGTAACGAAAGTCGTGTAGTTTTTGTTAAGTAAGTGAAACTAATCAATCTTGAGTACCTGCTTCCGACCCAGATTGGACGTTCGTCTAAGGTCAACTACTCCATGATTCAGCAATGAAATCAACAAAAGCTCGTACCTTTGTAGAAACGAGTTTGCTGTATGGGTAGACTGCATATAGCCCTGTAGTCATCGGCGTGTATTGGTCCAGGACGGTTTCCAATCGCCCTTCTTCTAAGGCACTGACTATCATAAACGTTGGCGCTATGAATATACCGTTACCGTTCAGCGCTGCGTTCATCAGTATATTCCCCGTATCTGAACGAAGGTTGCCATTCACTTTAATACTGATGCTTTTCCCCTGCTCATCTCTTAACAGCCAGTTATTCGGATGCGGCGCCTGTGAATAGATCAGGCAATTATGTGTTTCGAGCTCACCTGGATGTTTGGGCTTACCATGCTTCTTCAGGTATTCGGGTGATGCGCAGGCATGAAAGCTACATGGCATAAGCAGTCGCGCCATCAAGCTCGAATCTTCTAGTTTCCCAACCCTGAGCGCTACATCGATACCCTCTTCTACAAGATCCACCAACCGCCCGGAGATATGTATATCCAGTTCAATCCTGGGAAATTGCTGTTGAAAGTTCAGTAGTACCTCAGGAAGTAATGACATAGCAAGGCTCTCGGGGGCCGAAATCCGTAACCGTCCTTGTGGTTCATGTTGCAAGGGCAAGACTGATTGCTCAGCCTCTCGCACGTCTGACATGATCCGTTGCGCATAACTGGCAAACACTTCGCCTGCATGAGTGAGGCGTAGACGCCGGGTGGTGCGATGGAGAAGCTGAACCCCAAGATGTCGTTCGAGGAGAGAGACTTGCTTACTCACAACAGGCTTGGATATACCCAGTGCGTCGGCTGCACCTGTAAAACTGCCATTCTCAACAACAGCAGAAAATGTCTCAAGATAAGGAAGAATATTCATATTAGTTAATATTTAGAAACAATAAGTTTCTTTTTACCATCTTTATGCCCAAATTATAACCATATAGACTGTTTTGTAACGTAATTCGAACCATGAGCTGTACTCGAATCACCGGGTATAAACAAACAAAGAACTTATTTAGGAGAATATCAAGATGAAAAATACTGCTACTACATACGGGGGAGTCGCCAAAGGCTTCCACTGGCTGCTATTTCTGATGCTTACCTTCTCAATAGTAGCAGGCAACATCATGGCTTCTATGCCAAAAGGGGCCGAGAAACTGCAGGCCGCGGGTATGCATAAATCATTTGGTGCTGTTCTGTTGATGATGATTTTGCTTCGCCTGGTGTGGCGGTTAATCAATGAGACACCCCGACTTCCGGATGAAACAACAGCAGGTGAGGCTTTTATAGCTAAAGCGATGCACTGGGGACTTTACGCCCTGATGTTTGCACAGCCGCTGTCTGGAATCATGATGAGCCAGGCTGCTGCTTTCCCAGTGAGCTTCTTTGGCTTCTTTGACTTCCCTGTTTTCCTGGGTAAGGATCCAGAGCTAGCGAAAACATTTCTCAGCATTCATGGCACCGTGTGGATATTACTTGTAATCTCAGTCATCGGTCACGCAGGTGCTGCAATGCATCACCATTTTATTAAGAAAGACAACGTATTGAAGCAAATGACTACTGGTGCGTGATCACCAAAGTCGAACATTTAATTAACCTGGAGGATAAAAAAATGAAACGATTATTCATACAATCATTTATGCGATCACTTATGCAAACATTTATACAATCGGTATTTGTCGTTGGCTTATTGCTTTCGTCAATAGCAACGGCCGCAAACTTTCCAACAGAGGAACCGATGGGGGGAGAACCGTTCGGCCACAGTGTAAAAAACATGGGTGATGGTTTGTACGTGTTCCGCTGGTGGGTGTATCGAAATATCTTTATGGTCACTGATGAGGGGGTTATCGTTACCGACCCGATGAATCCAAAAGCAGCTAATCTGTTGCTCGGTGAAATTCGTAAAATCACTGACAAGCCTGTTAAGTATGTTGTTTATAGCCACAATCATCATGACCATATTTCTGGCGGTAAAGTGTTCAAGGATCAGGGAGCGACATTCATCGCTCACAAAAATGTGCTGAAGGAATTAGCTGATCATCCCAGTCCTGCTACACCTCTACCAGACATCACATTTGAGGATGAATATACAGTACAGTTAGGTGGCAGGACACTGGAACTAAAATACTTCGGTCCGAACCATGGTGAAAGCCTGGTCGTAATGCGACTGCCAAAAGAGAAGATACTGTTTATTGTGGATATCGTTACACCACGAAGAGTCGCATTCAGAAGCATGCCAGACTTCTGGCCTGATGAATGGGTCAGATCGCTGAAAGAAATTGAACAGATGGATTTTGACTATGTTATCTCAGGACACGGCCCCACTGATCAACCGGCCATCGATCCAGCTACGGTAGTTGCTGATCAGCGTATCTATCTCGAAGATCTAATGACTGCCGTAAAAGCAGAATTTGACAGGGGAACGCATAGCCCAGACAAGTTGCGCCAGATCGTAAAACTGCCTAAGTACAAAAACTGGCAATACTACAAAGAATGGCTGCCAATGAATATTGAACGGATCTGGGCTTATTACCATATGGGTTGGTAATAACTCACCTGGCGGGGCAAGATGTTGATTCGTTCAGCATCTTACCCATCATTAACTGGCATAACTGTCAACGCTGTTTAACGGCTGTCTGGCGAACCATGCGGTTGCGCGCTTTCACTTTCATTTTGAACCGCAGTGGTAACCGCTTCAAGCAAAACGTGCTCATCTTCAGTCCTTTTCAACGCTTTCTGTACGGCATCGTCGACATAAACTTCCTGGGTGAAACCGATATAAAGTGAGTAAACACCAATTAAGAGTACTATTGCAAAGGGAAGCCCGGTACTGACCGAAGCCGTTTGTAAGGTTGCCAGACCGCCGCCAATCAACAGTACAGCAGCGATCAAACCTTCCATTATGGCCCAGAATACTCGCTGGGTTGTTGGTGAGTCCAGTTTACCGCCTGATGTCAGGTGGTCCACGACCAGCGAACCAGAGTCGGAAGAGGTGACGAAAAATATAGTGACCAGCACCATAGCAACGAGTGAAAGCACGCCAGACAGTGGAAATTGATCAAGCATGACAAACATTGCGGTCGACACATCATCGTTTACAGCGGCAACAATATCAGCAGCGCCGGTTGACTGAAGGAACAGTGCCGAACCACCAAATACCGACATCCAGATGAAGGAAAGCAGGGTCGGAATCAAAATTACGCCAAAGACAAACTCCTTGACCGTGCGACCCTTGGAGATGCGCGCAATAAACATACCCACGAAAGGTGACCAGGAAATCCACCATGCCCAGTAAAATACGGTCCACGATCCTTGCCAGTTGGTTTCGCGAAATGTTTCCGTCCACAGGCTGAGTTTGGGAAGTATCGTAAAATAATAACCGAGATTCTGCGTAAAACCACCAAGGATGAAAATAGTTGGGCCGACAAGCAGCAGAAACAGCATAAAAATTCCTGCCAGGATCATGTTCGCTTTACTGAGCAGCTTAATGCCTTTATCGAGTCCGGCCATAACAGACATTGTGGCAAGACCTGTAATCACAGCAATCAAAATCACCTGCACTGATGTGCTAATCTCGATAGCAAACATGTAGTTGAGACCGGCATTGATCTGTTTGACACCCAGTCCCAGCGACGTGGCCAGGCCCACCAGTGTCGCCAGCACTGCGAGAACATCAATCAGGTTACCCCAGAAGCCATAAATCTTCTCCCCCAGTAACGGGTAAAATATGGAGCGCATGGTCAAAGGCAAGCCACGATTGTAAGCAAAAAAAGCCAGACCGAGTCCAACGATGGCATAGATAGCCCAGGGGTGCACTCCCCAGTGAAAGTAGGTGATACCCATTGCGGCCTGCGCCGCCTCTGGCGTTGAAGCCACCATTCCCCCGAACATGGGTGAAGGCGAGCTGTAGTGAAACATCGGTTCGCCGACACTCCAGAACATCAGGCCAATACCCATGCCGGCACTGAGCAACATCGCGTACCATGCTAGTGTAGTGAACTCGGGAACAGCATCATCCCCGCCAATTCGGATCCTACCAAATCGACTAAGCGCAAAGTAAAGCGCAGCAATAATAAACACGTTGGACACGAGTACCAGGAACCAGCCCATGGTACCGGTCATGCCCGCCAGCGCTGTTTTGGACAACTCGCCTGCATCGTCCTTGAACATCAGCGTCAGCAGAATGAAGGCAACCAGTATGGCCGTAGAGACAAAGGTCACATGTGGATGCACATCAAAACCAAATCCAACCCAGTTGCCATCACCTGGCTCCCTCTCCTCTGCATCATCTTCGTATGACGCAGTGGGTCTTATCTGCAACCCGATGAAGAGATCACGCTCACGAATAGCCTTGTTACGCGTTTCTTTCTCGACGCGTTTAAGTTTTTCTGCGAGTGCTTTCTTTTCTCGAGCAGATTGCTCATTTGCTAAATGACTCATTGATTCGCCTCATCAGAAATAGTAGCCAAAATTAATATTGAAACGAGTGTTCCAGCGGTCATTGCCGACAACACCAAAGTCACCCACACCATCGGAGATATTGGAATAATCGTCACCGATATTGCCAATAAAAAGATTGCCATTAGAATGCACCAGGTCAGTGTAGATATACCAGCCATGGTGTGCCCAGGCCGCGCCCAAGGTAATCATTTCACTATCATTGAATTCATCTACATCTTTGACGATGCTACTGTACTCGATGTAAGGCAGAGCATAATCGAGCCATGGAAGTTCCGTAGTAGTGTACTTGTAACTGAGCGACATCGCCGGAATCCAGGCCATGGTTGCTACCGGCCAGGCAAAATCATAGGCCCCCATCGGAATCAGCTTGTCAGTACCCAGCGGATTATCATCACTGATATTTATTTCGTAGCGGGTGATCTGTGTAGCCAGGGTAAAGTTGTTGTAACTGTTGACCATATGGGCGGAAGCCGCCCAGTGATCGCCGTCTTCTGCCCCCACGCCATCCAACTCACCGTATTGCAGTGAGAAACCGATATCCGTGGGGATGGCATGATGCTGCATCTGATAAATAGCTCGCAGATTGAACTGGTTTTTTTCTTCATAACCATTGACTGCGGCACCTATCACGTCACCATTGGCGGCCAGCCCCGATGTCCATTTGACGGTATCATAGCTATAACGTGCACTATCCTCGCTGGCGCCATTCCAGTTGCCTTCACTACTTAAGAAATACGCAAAGGCAAGATTCCAGTTGCCCTTGGTGATCAGATACTTGGCGCCAAGATCCATATCATCTGCAAGGCCAAGATAATAATGCTGGTCAAAAAACCAGCTTTGAGAAACGCCATAAGCACCAGGCCCGAATGGGACACGGGTTACACCAACCTGTAACTCTCCCCCATCAGCATAATCATAACCAACCCACCCTGTATGCAGGAAGCTATAGCCGTCATACCAGCGGTACTCGAATTTGCCAATCAACTGCTCATAATCAAGGGAAGCATTAATGCGAAATGTATCCAGTTCAAAATTACCACCATTGCCGCCTCTTTGCGGCTGGTCACCTGACTTGACATAGTCGCCACTGACATAATTGATCCGCATTGCCCCGCCAATCGTAACCGGTCCCAGTTTTATATCTGATGATGACGGATCTTCGATCTCGGCCAGTCTCTGTTCAGCCAACTCTTCTGCTGCCCTGGCTTCTTCGAGTTGCTGGTTAAGCTCTTTAATTTGCGCTTCCAGATCATTCGCTTGTTTATCGTCTGCATGTGCTGCTTGTGCGACCACCATAGTAATAGATATGGAGATAATAATAGTAACAGGGCTGAGTGTTGCTCTTGTTGCTACCTTAAATGTGGAAAACACTCCCATTTATATAATTTTTTTTGTTTTTAGTTTAGACAGGAGAAGCATGGGAGCAGGCGTGCACTGATAAGCATGTATCTGATTGATATGATGTGAATTACCAGAAACCGTTTTTAGCCCATATATGTTGCTATATAATATTTATTTCATTTTCACTTGATGTCAAAGCAACGTAAATCTTGTAATTTTCTGCACTTGCATACCAAACTAACAAGTCAAAAACTATTATGCAAGTTTTACATGACCTAACAGTCGAGTGATATTTATCTAACTTAATCCAATATCTGTGATGTAAAATAATGTATGGTGACAAATACGACTATATTGACTGGCAGGATTATTTGTTCAGTGAAACCGTATCTGCAGGAGAGATAACTTCGAAACTAACAATTGCCGCCAGTGAAAAAAGCATAACCCGGTAACTTAAGTTAAAAATAAATAATAATCAGAGCTGCCTTAAATGCAGGTTATTTTAGCAAGCGTCAGTCTGCGACATCTCATCCACTAAAAAGTCTTCATTTAACCAGTCTTCGAAATCTCGAAATTTTAATGGTTTAGTATAGAAAAACCCTTGCAGTACATCTATACCCAGTGACTTGAGGCTATCTATCGTCTGCTTACTTTCCACACCTTCAGCAACCACCTGACAATTAAGATTATGACCAAGCTCGATGATCGTTTTAACGATTGCGTGATCGTCATCACATTCACACATATCCTGAATAAATGACTTGTCTATCTTCAGTGTATCGATAGGTAAGTTCTTTAAATAACTCAAAGAAGAGAAACCTGTACCAAAATCATCGATAGCAAGTCGCATACCGGCAGCTGAAATTTTATCTAAAACTTTACCGGCACGACTTAAATCGTGCATCAATGCCGTCTCGGTTATCTCAAGTTCAACCCTTTTATTATCCAGCCCGCCCTGTTTGATTATATTCTCAATTTCCTCAGATAATGAAAAGTCATGTAGGCAGTATGTTGATAAATTTATATTTATGCCGAAATCGTAGCCTTGCACACACCATTTTTTACAGTCTTGAACAGCCTGCTCAAGAATTTGCAAAGTCAATTGACGGATAAGTCCCATCTGCTCTGCCATAGGGATAAACTCGTCCGGTGACACATCACCTAACTCAAGATGTTGCCAGCGAGCCAGTGCTTCGACGCTGGCTATCGTCCGCTGATCTTTATTTATCAGCGGCTGATATGCGATAAGAATTTTCTTGTTTTCTATCGCAATACGCAGGTCGCTCATTAACTTTAATCTACGCAGACTATGTTTGTTCTGCGATGGATCATAGACAGCAAAACCCGATTGTGATTTTTTTGCCTGATACATTGCAATATCTGCATGCTGCATAAGTTCGTCAGCAGTATCTCCATGCTCAGGGAAGAGAGCAATACCGATACTCGCTTTGCTCTCTGTCGAAATATTATTTATATTAAATGGTGCATCCATGGCATTAAGTATGCGCTCTGCACACAGTTTTGAGCCGTCATAATCTGTCTGCGGCAATAGCACTGCAAACTCATCTCCGCCAAGTCGTGATATAGAATCTTTTTCTCGGGTAGAGCTCATCAACCGTGCACTTACCATTTTTAAGAGTTCATCGCCAAACTGGTGCCCGAGGGTATCGTTTATCTCTTTAAAACGGTCAAGGTCAATTAAAAATAGTGCAAAGGCAAGTTTTTCACGCTGCGACTGCAGGAATAACTGCTGCAGTCTGTCATTCAGTAACTTTCTGTTTGGCAGGCCTGTCAAAGTATCATGCAACGCCATATGTTTTAACTGGTCATTTTTCTCATTCAGCTGTTTTGATATTTTAGAGCTCAGTAACAGGCTGATCCAGACAGCTAGCCACAAGACAACAACACCAGTACTCAACAAACGAAATTTTAATTCTGATGCGATCTGCGCTTCCTCACTACCTGCAGGTTCAAGCATTATAAGCTGATATTCTTTATTAGGCAGATCACTTATCGCCCAATAATATTCATTCTCACCAATATATATAAGACCATGTTTACTTTCATCGTCATACGCAATGTTCAATCTCGACGAAACCAGCGGCAGATCCATTTCCGTATTACCTGCATAAAACATGATCACATTGTTTTTTTGAATGAGTAGCGTCGAATCGGGTGTCGAAAATTTTCGGCGCAACTCTTCCAGATAAATTTCTGAAACGTACTTATCCCCAGGCAACGTAAGTCGCTCAGCAACCTCACGATTAAGATATTGTAAAAATATTGTTAGCTGATCACCACGACTTTCTGTTATCTGTCTATACGACAGGAAGCCGAACACAAGCTGTGCGAACAGCGTGATCCCTAAAACCGAAAGTAATATTTGCGTGCGCAGACCCATCTAATATTATTCTATTTTTTTTCCTGACAGGTATTAATATCTGCCACCACATACAGAGGACAATAGCGTGCAACCGCCACTATCATATTTATTACACCGATGATTCCAAGTATATTAGAACTTAATGTATCATCGATAATCGATCTATCGATAAAACCAATATAGATCAACACCAGACTAATACCTAAACGTAATAACTGATCCAGCCTACTAATATTTTTTTTCATAATGCACCTAAATAGAAGAGTTTAATATTTTCTTACTACTCAGCTAACTGAGAATTCAATGGCAACAGGTTGTATTTTTTTGCGACAGCCTCAAAAGATTTACCATATTGCACCCGCTTGATAATAGTAAGCAGGTCTTCAGATGGTTCCATCGATGTAACGGCTGAAAGTTTTCTGTAAAAGGGATAGCTTTTGTTTTTAAGATTTTCTGCTGTTGCTTCTATGCTGTTAACAGTAATAGCTTTCACATTACTTTCTTTATCAAATACCCAGGTTGACCCAATGTGACCAAAAGCCGTATCAAATTTGGTAACCATCTTCACCATTTCATCTGCACTACTGACATCGATGCGAGCCTTAGTAAAATCTTTAGCATCTGGCAAAATTGTTTTCCAGTGACCCGGTCGCTTTTTACAGTGTAATCGTGTAACGACTGCAATCGGTTTATCCCAACCACCAACATCTTTCCAGTTTGTAGTGTCACCCCGAAAAATTGAGCGAACCTGATCTACTGATAGATTATCAACAGGATTATTTTTGTTTACCAGAATTAATATCGGTTCATCAGCAATCGGGTAAATTTTAATATTCTTTTTCTCAAGCTCCTGTTGACTTAACGGGCAGCAGACAAAACCAAAAGTCTGGTGATCATGATTATGCTGTTGCGCCAGCTTGATACCGGCATTGCAACCCATCCCCAGATTGGAGTTTTTTCCATATAGCTGAAGTTTTTTACTGGTTGACTGTTCAAGTTCACCTTTGAGCTCATCGAAAATCACCCAGGCAAAATGTGCGCCAGCACCTGTTATCGTGTTTGCTTGTTTATAGCCGGGGTCATGATCGGCGTGTGCTGATATAGAAAAAAATAAAGAAATAAAATAGATGAAGGTAATACGGCAATTCTTTGTTTCTGAGGTTGACATGTAGCGACTCATATTAAAAAGGTTAGTGGAAATAGTTGATTTCGAAACATTTTGACACTGACATAAAAAAAATAGCTATCATAATAAACAGTGATGCACCCTATAACTTATAGCCTACAAACCTTATAATTACTTCAAAATACACTGCCTGAATAGCTTATTTTCTAACTTAAACAAAAACATATAGTCTGATACTAAGTACCCGCTAATATTCCACTTATATGTAACCTAAAGCACTCTAGGTCGTGCACCACCGACCGAAATCCAATTTCCAAAATCACTTTCGGGACCCGTTCGGGTTCGGCGAGGTAGCCAAGGTTCAGGATAGGCTCTGGTTTCAAATGAAGGGAAAATTTGCATCGAAAAATCACTGAAAATACTTCAACTCTCACCCATAAAAACAACGAGTCATCTTGAATCATAATCGGCAGGCCGAAGGTTCGAGTCCTTCGAGGCCCACCCCTTCTCGGCACTGCCGATTCCAGAACAATATATTCCTCATGATAGTGGAAACCCACGTATTACGCGGTGTTCAGGCGTGATTGGTTAATCTGTACCAGTTGAGTCAGATGGTTCTATCTTGATAGCTTGAGCCATATCCCCTTTTCTCATTTGCCAGTGGAATCTGAGGTCCACTGTTTATGGGGGCTCCACCCTCGTAACGAAAGTCGTGTAGGTTTTGTTTAGTAGTGAAACTAATCAATCTTGAGTGTCTGCTTCCCACATAACGGACATATATCAGTTAGGGTCTAACGATCATACAAGACGCGAAAACAGTGAATGCATGTAGGCAGAGCATCTAATACTAGATTATATCTCTATAGTAATTCATGATAATTCACAATTACAGTTGCCCCCACAATAAGGATATTTTGGGAAAGCAGCCCTAACTATCGCGATGCTGAGAAGCAGATGACAGATTGAAGCCATCAGATTTTTGATGGAACAAAAAGCGCTTACACATAAGGATATTGAGCCATACCTGGGTACAAGGGCGCGTGTTTCTGAGGTGCTTAACAAAAAGCGTAACCTGACTTTACCAATGATTAAAAAATTACACGAAGGACTAAACATCCCATATAACTGCTTAATTACATAAATTAAGTTCGTGTAACAACACACCACGAACATCTAACTGGTAAGGAAACTGGCATAGGTATGTCTCGCCTACTCAGCACAGTTTCACTATGTCCTCTCAAAATTATAGTGATATCATACCCGCTCCTTTATCCCTATTTAAAAGATCATGAGCCAGCAACAAATTAATAACCCTTTACATGGCTTAACACTTGAGACTATCGTAAATCGTCTGGTCGATCAGCTGGGATGGGATGAGCTGGCTTATAGAATCGATATCCGCTGTTTTAAAAATGAGCCATCAGTTAAATCCAGCCTGACGTTTTTAAGGAAGACACCGTGGGCAAGAAAGGCGGTCGAAGATCTGTATTTATCAACAATTGATGTTGACCGGGAAAGTAAGGAGTAATGATGCTCGCGTGGATTGTTTCAGCTAAACTTTATTAATACACGCACCCGAACACTTCTATAACTTAAAATCTACCAGGTAACCAGATAATTAAAATGATCAGCATCGGACAAACTTACGAATTAGAAGTGATAAGAGCCGTTGAGTTTGGATTTTACCTGGATGCGAAAAATCTGGGTGAAATTTTATTACCGGTAAAATATTCGCCTGCTGATCTGGCTGAGGGTGACTCTATCGAGGTATTTCTCTATCTGGATTCAGAAGACAGACCGATAGCAACCACTCAGAAACCTAAGGCTGAAGCAGGTGAATTTGCTTATCTGAAGGTAGTGGATAACACCAGTGTTGGTGCGTTTCTAGATTGGGGGCTGGATAAAGATATATTAGTACCCTTTGCTGAGCAACACGTGCCTATGGAAGTTGGTCACTCTTATCTGGTAAATATCTATGTCGGCGACCTCGATGGTCGAATTACCGCATCATCTAAAATTGATCGATTCCTCGATGATGAAAAACCGCATAACTTCAAACCCAGGCAGGTGGTAGACCTGATAATCGCCAATACTACTGAGTTGGGTTTCAAAGCGATCATCAATCACAGTCATTGGGGCGTATTGTATGAAAATGAAGTATTTCAACGTCTGAGTTTTGGTCAGACTATAAAAGGATTTATTAAAACTATCCGTCCAGATGGCAAGATTGATTTAACCCTGCAGGGTGGTCAGGAAACCCGGGATAAAAATACCAATATTATTCTGCGTTATCTAAAAAAGAAAAATGGTTTTGCAGCAGTGCATGACAAGTCAGACCCCGAGCTGATCGCTGATCTATTTGGTATGAGTAAAGGCGCGTTCAAAAAAGCTATTGGTGGCCTGTATAAAGAGAGAATAATCCGTATCGAAAAAGACGGTATCCATCTGGTAGACAATTAATTCACAACATAATCGGCAGCCCGAAGGTTCGAAAAAATTGTATGGAACGATGTTATTCGCTACAGCCATGTAGCTCACCCTACGGGGCATCACATAAAACGTGATGCTCAAAATTGATCCAATCAATTTTAGTCATGAGCGAAGCGAGCCTTTGGCAGCCTACAGGGATGTATGCTGTAATCCTTCCAGACCCACCATTTATTTTCTTCCAAATCATCCGTTAACGTGATTTCTCACGCCGGATCCATTGACTGTAAGTCGACGGGTCTTAGGCTCAAGCGTTCCTGCTCCACCGTGCTTGAATACACTCATATTAACAACTCCTGTTATTAATCGACTCTTACCGAGTCGTAAACTTTCATTGTTATTTATGCTGGCAAACAACTATTTTTTTAGGTGGTAAGTTGACGTGCATCAAGCTGAAATTATACAAGAGCGTTACTTTGTAATGGTAAGTGCGCTGATTATTTGTTATGTGTATCCATAAAATGGATAGGCAATCGACTGGGAATATTCATAAATTCCACATCTAATCTCATAGGGGTAAAGCCATGTCAAATGTTCTGAAATTAGTCCTTAACGGTTTAACCGCATCAAGTTTTAATCACGATAAAAAATTGATATTGACTTTTACCCTGAATAATCTCTTGAGAGAATTATTTTCAATTATTATCCTCATTGTTACTCTGCTTGGGTTCCCTTTAACCTCATCGGTATATGCTGCAAGCAGTGAAGAAATGATTGATGCACTTGGCATACCTCCTGCATTGGTAATTGATCACAACCTTTTTATCATAAGTGATCAGGGTGGTTCGAACACTATATTGAGTGGTGAAGGCGCTACCAGTGCTTTCTTGCAGAGCAATTCTGTATTGATCTCAAACGGACTTGCAAGCGATAAGGGCCTGGGGGACACCGATTGGGGCAATGATGGGAAATATGATAGTACAACTTTTAGCGTCAATCTTTCTGTGCCACCCGGGGCTAAAACATTGGTCTTCAGAACTCGGTTTACAAGCAGTGAGTATGACCCTGATAGCAATTATAATAATGATAGAGCAGCTTTAAATATAGCCTGGACACCTTGTATCGGTATCGGATGTATTACAGCGCCAGTCGATGTTGTTAAGGTCTCAGGCTCTCCTGATATAACTAGTCCATTTATTCTCAGATCAATCAACGTAGCAGACCTTGATACGGTAGCCGTTACCTTTTATGTTCGTGATGAAAACAACGGAAATAAAGACTCTGCGATAGAAATTATGGATTTTCACTTTTCGGAAGAAGCGCCGGTAAGTCCTGCATTAATTAATGAAGAGCTTCTGCCGGAAGATGTCAAAATGTCGGCCGGAACTTATAAGTATGAAAAATCATTGATTTATGTTCCCGGGGTCGGCCTGCCATTAGATTTCAAGGTTTATTACAACTCAAAACAGACCTGGAGTAAAACCTTTGGTCGTAAATGGTCACATAGTTATGAATGGTCTTTAGCCGAACTGGATAATGGGCTGATTCATATACGCGGTGGTGATGGAGGATCGGTCTATTTTGAGTTAGAAGGAAACGCTTATAAAAACTTTCATGGCTCATTCCTGGGCTCATTTGAAACCTCATGGTCCGGAGTAGACGGATCAGTTGTTAAAAACATAAATGGTTCGTACAGCTATACCGATAGAGATCAAAATAATTACCAGTTCAGCGCATCAGGATTACTACTGTCTATTGCCGACCTAAACGGAAACGAACAGACATTCACATATTGGCCGAACAATAGCCTTAAGTTAATAAACGATACAAAGGGAGGGATGTTAGAACTCTTTTATACTAATAATCAGACAGTACTGGTTTCTATGATATACACGGATTCTGCTGGCGGTCTTCACCCACAGATCGAATTTTCCTATTTCCTCCAGAATGAAACAATCAACGATGTGCTTTATGAGTATTGGGACCTTGCTTATATCCGTGATTTTAGTTCTGAGTTGACAGAGTTTACTTACGATAGCAAAGGCAACATGCTTACCGGAATGGACGCAGATGGCATAACCTTTATCGATAATACCTATGCTGGTGAGATTGTCGTCTCCCAGAGTGATGCATTGGGCGCTACTGATTCATACCGGTTTTTTACCGACACTCTTGAGCATACGAATCGTTTAGGCCTGGTTTCTACTACAAGCTTTAATACACAGGATCGTCCGATCAGAAAAAAAGACGCAGGAGATAATATATGGACATACGATTACAATGAAAACGGCAACCTTATCAAAGAAACTGACCCCTTAGGTTATGTTACAACGATGACTTATAGTGATAGTGGTAATCAATTGAGTCGTACCGACTCAATTGGCAACACTACACAGCAAACATTTACTGACCAGAACAATCTATCCTCAGTCACTGATCCTGATGGAAACACGACGACCTATAATTATGATACCGCGGGAAATCTATTGCAGGAAACAAACCCTCTGGGTTATATAACGCAATACACAGTCGACAGTTTTGGTCAGATAATTGAAACGATTAATCAGAGAGGAAATGTTTCGAATTATGTATTTTTATCGACGGGAGACCTGGTACAAGAAACCGACCCGCTAGGAAATAGCGTGCAATATTCTTACGATGGTATGGGGTGGTTAAGTACATTAACAGATGAAAGAGGCAATACTTCTTTATATACATATGACCAAATGGGGCAGTTGTTAAGTTCTACCGACCCGCTTGGTTATGAAACCAGTCGGACTTATAACGCCAGAGGACAAGTACTTTCTTTAACAAAAGCGAATAATGCTGTAACAGGCTATGAATATGACGCCAATGGCAAAGTGATAAAACTCATTGACTCCCTGGGCAACATATTAACGTCTGATTACGACGCTATGGAGCAACTCATTAGTTTGACTGATCCAATGGGGAGAGTGACTGCATTCGATTATGATGAAATAGGACAGCTTGTCAGTGTTATTGACCCACTAGCTGGTACTGTGAGAGCTACTTATGATGCTGCCGGGCATCGAACAGGTATCACGGATCCGAATGGAAATGCTACGCAATATAACTTAGACGCCCTCGGCCATATAATATCTGAAACAGATCCCCTGGGTAACACGTTAAAAAACACCTATGATGCTAGAGGTTTATTAGCATCATCAGAGAACGCCAAAGGAGAGCTGATCTCGTACACTTATGATGCTGCTGGCCAGTTAATCCAGAGCGACCTACCGGGATATAGTAATTTTTATACACTGGATGAAAACGGAAACCGTATAAATACTGTCAGTGAAGATGGTGCGACAATTACTGCCAGCATAGATCAAATGGATCAGTTATTGAGCAGAATGGATCCATTTGGTAATACGATTCAGTATAAGTATGACCCCTCAGGAAACCTCTCAGAACTGGCCTATTCGGATGGAAAAAAAGTTCTGTACCAATATGACGCAAACGATCGATTGATATCTTTGACAGACTGGGATGGAAATACGACAGTTTACACTTATGACTCAGTCGGCAATCTTCTAACTACCAGCCACGCCGATGGGTCTATTATCTCGAACAGTTACAATATTGCAAGTCAGCTGATTTCGACCAGAACAACATCGTCGTCCGGCTCGACCATTTTTGAAGCATCATATTCATACAATGACGTCGGCATGCTGGTTTCTACCAATGCAATGCTGCCACTTGAACCCGGCCTGGATCCAGGTACAGCTAAATTTTCTTATGATGCAGCCAATCAGATCACCCAGATGAACGACCAGCCGTTCACTTATGATGAAAATGGAAACATGTCCAGCGGAGTGATAGGCGGCTCCATGCAGACAATGCAATACGATGGTCTGGGCCGCTTGAAAACAATTGGCCAGGATAGCTATAAATATGATTCTGAAGGCCTTAGGATTCAGTCAAACATTGGTGGAAAAACGGTACGTTATGTTCAAGATCCTAATGCGCCGTACTCACGTCTACTTGAAGAGCATGATGAAAATGGCAACATAACTGCACGTTACGTATATGGCGTCGGCCTGATAAGTCGTGAAGACAGCTCCGGTAAACGCAATACTTACCATTATGATAGTAGAGGCAGCACCGTTGCGCTAACTGACTCTACTGGCCTGACAACGGATCGATATGCTTATGATCCGTATGGAAAAGTTGTTGGCAGGACAGGAAGTACCATAAACCCATTTACATATAATGCCCGTGATGGTGTGTTTGACGATGGTAATGGTCTCTATTTTATGCGTGCTCGATACTATGAACCCACGTTGATGCGTTTCGTTCAGAAGGATCAAACCTTTAGTGGCAACCTCATGGATACGCAATCCTTAAATCGCCACGCCTATGCAAAAGGCAACCCCGTACAATATGTTGACCCTAATGGAGATATTATAGTAACCACGATAGTCGTTGGTTTCACAATAGGTGTTCTTACAGAGATAGCATTTGATTGGGCCACTGGAGAATTTAATCCTCTGACAGATGACTGGGGCGCATATTTTGAATCCAATGCAACTGATTTATTAGTTGCGGGTGTGCTAGGAGCAACAGGAGGGGTATTAGCTAATTTGTCCAAGATCAAGCGATTGAAAAAGATTAAGGATTTTTATAAAAAAGCAGGCATGTCTATGAAGGCTTTTAAACAATGGGCAAAGGTGAATAAGCTTATCAAATTTGGCTCAAAGGGAGCGGCAGCCGCTGCTGCAGTAGGAGGTTACCTCAAAGAGCTCGGCAAGAGTCTGGTTAAGAAGACAGTGGCGGAAGTAACCCATATAAAAGAAATAGTGGTCGACGGTGTAGTTGAGGGTGTGGAAGCTGCTGCGGATTTTGTTTCTGATGCAGCTGGCGGTGTTAAAGACTTCTTTGGTTTTTAACTTATTTTTAATGTTAGAGATGCTGGTGCTGCCATCAAAATATTGTGCCCGGTATTTAAAGCACGATAATAGCCCTTATTAGAGGAGAAAATTATGATGTTATTAAAAAATAGTCACTTTCTATGGATTGTAATACTTGTTTCTATTAGCCTTTCACTTTCCTCCTGTTTCTGGAATGATGATGACGGTGGTAGCGATAATGATAAAGATGATAGCTCTATACCTGTCCCTGACACACCTCCATTAATTGAAGATATTAATTTAACTGTCACCTATGAGTATGATGATTTAAACAGGGTGACAAAGGCAACATACAGTAATGGTAAGGTTGTTTTGTACGTTTATGATCAGGCTGGGAATATTATTGAAAAAACTGTTGAGTAATTGAAACTGAGTAATTGAAACGCTGTATAGAGAGCCGTTTGACACAGAAGACATCCATAGTTTCTGTATCAATGCACCCGTTCGCCACACACCACCCTGTCGACTCAGTTACATAAATATCTGACTCAAAGTAACGGGTAAGAGTATAGTGTAAATGTTGAGAAGGTCAGGATGAGTGTGTTATAGGCCCGTCACCTGGCAGACTAAGCAGCTCTGGCAATAGAGCACCCACAATGCGGGCAACAATCTCGGCGAGTAGTAGAAGA
>Ga0316209_1002072_pt1 | contig 17431 bp, 15 predicted proteins | sample 6monopyrite_MG_FD_204945 | JGI IMG/M metagenome (GOLD analysis project Ga0316209, IMG submission 204945) | Microbial mat bacterial communities from mineral coupon in-situ incubated in ocean water Damariscotta River, Maine, United States -... | ecosystem: Environmental > Aquatic > Marine >...
GAAAAGAACAAGCCGAAAGCGTTATAGAAATTGATGACGACCTTCTTGGTGATGATGTAGGTTTAGAGCTTGAAGATGAAGAAGCTGAAATTAAAGATACTGAATCTGATAGCAAAAGTGATAAACAAGAAACCAGTAATAAATCTTAGTCATTATATGCTTCAATTATAAATGAAAATCCTGCTATTTTATAGGTTTGATAGCTTTGCTCTTTGGCTGATAGGTTAAATATACAATTCGTTTCGTTGTTTTTATTTTTACGTAATATATGTATTATTTTTGAGTTGTTTGTGTCTATAAATTCATAATCTTGATTAAAGAATTCTTCTCTATTCTTGCGCCAGTTATAGAATTTTTTTACGGTGTTTAGAGTTGAGCCTTTATCCTTAATTTGGGCACGTACACTTAAGTTTTTATGTGTGTCAGGAATGGGCAGCCATGGGCTGAATTTAGAAAAACCGTTATAGGGTTTTTCTTCGCCCCAAATCATAGGCGTACGGCAGCCATCTCTGCCTTGCCACTGTGGAAGAGTTTCCCTTGCCCATGGGTCTTTTATGCAATCTAAAGGTATTTTAGCTTCTGGTAAGCCAAGCTCTTCACCTTGGTACATAAAAATAGTCCCAGTCAAGCAGCCAAGAAGCACCATAAGAGTTTTTGAAAGCTCCTCATTATGGTCATATAGTTTAAACCATCGGCTAGCAGCGCGTACAACATCATGATTAGAAAATGCCCAGCTTGGCCAACCCGTAATTTCTGTATTGATTCTGTTGTTATTTGATTTAGCCGATTCTTCGTTTTTATAATAATCTTCTATAGGAATTCTTATTAAATCTTCAGTTAGTTCTTTTTCTATTCCAGACATCATATGTGGGTTATAGCTAGTATGGAGGTGCTGATCTCCTTTGGTATATTCGCGTGCTCTATCATATGGGTGGTCATCGCCTATTTCACCAATTAAAACTCGATTCGGATAAGAATCGGCTAATTTACGCAGGCGCGCAATAAAGTGTAAATTCTCTGGGCGTGATTTGTCGTAAATATGTTGTTGCATTGAATATGGAACTTGTTTTTCCAGTTGAGTAGCATATTTCGTGCCCTCACTTCGCATGGGGTTATCACGAAGTTTTTTATCATGGAAATAGAAATTAACAGTATCAAGGCGAAAGCCATCTACGCCCATATCAAACCAAAACTTAGCTATGTCAAGGGCTTCATCCTGTACGTCTTTATTGTGATAATTAAGGTCAGGTTGCTCTTTTAAAAAGTTATGTAGGTAATATTGAGAGTACCTTTCGTCCCATTGCCAAGCGCTACCTCCGAAAACCGATACCCAATTATTAGGTGGAATGTGATTCTTGTTTTTATCAATTTTACCATCTGCCCATATATACCAATCTTTTTTATTAGGGTCACTAAACCAAGGGTGTTGATCTGATGTATGTGAAAGAACCAAATCAATAATAATTTTAAGACCCAAATTATGTGCTTCATTAAGCAGGTTTTTAAAATCATCTAATGTTCCAAAGATTGGATCAACACCTCTATAGTTAGAAACGTCATAGCCAAAATCTTTCATGGGCGAAGGGAAGAATGGTGAAATCCAAATTCCGTCCATACCAAGATCAGAAATATAGGAGAGTTTCTTAGTTATGCCGTTAAGATCACCTATGCCATCATTATTTGTATCAAGAAAGCTTCTTGGATAAATTTGATATATAGCAGCTCCGCGCCACCAATCTTTTTTATTCATATATTTTTATCCTAAATGAAAAACGGCGACTAAAATAATAGCCGCCGAATATTATATATAGTAATTACTACCGAGATTATTCAGCAGCTTTTTTAGGTTCTGGAGCTTCTTCGTTTGAAGCAACTGTCATTTTAATAATTTTATCAGGATTGCTTGGTGGTTCACCCACGGCAAGTTTATCTACGAATTCCATTCCGTCTTCCACCTGACCAACAGCAGTATATGATCCTGTTAGTCCTCTACATTTATAATCAGTAAAGCAAATGAAAAACTGTGAATTAGCACTATCTGGATTCATTGTTCTAGCCATGCCAACTGTCCCACGTTTAAAGGTATAGTTGCTAAATTCTGCCGGTAGATCTGGGTATTTAGATCCACTTGTTCCTGTTCCTGTCGGATCACCTGTTTGCGCCATAAAGTTTTCAATAACACGGTGGAATAATATTCCATCATAAAATCCTTCATTAGCAAGCTTTTTAATGCGAGTTGCATGTTTAGGAGCAATATCAGGCATTAGTTTAATTGCTATAGTTCCTCCTGATGAAACTTCCATATTTATAATATTTGAATCAGCAGCATCTGCATTGCTTGATGTCATGATGAATAGACCTCCGATTAGTGTAAGAATTAATTTCTTAAGCATGTTCTATCTGTCCTCTTAAGAGTTGTTTATATAGATATATTCGTTGCATAATGTAGTGTTAAAAGCAAGCATGTATGTAAGTATGGCTTGATAGAAAATATAGAGTAAAAGATGTATGTTGAATAATGGAGGGGGTACTTATGTATAAATTTAGAACGATAATATTTATTGCTCTATTAGTTATTGTTTTTTCTAATAATGTGCAGGCGGAAAAGGCAAAAATCTATTCTATTAGTCCAGAGCGTATTGCAGAATATATTGACAAAACAGCAGGACAGAAACGGGTTTTATATATTCATACTTCTTGGTGTCCTTATTGCCGTAAGAAAATGCCGGATATCATGAATATAGAGCGTAAGAAAAAAGGTTCTGTAATAGCGGTTTCAGTTGATGAAGATCCAAAGAAATATGTCAGTTACGCTAAGTCTTTAAAACAAGTCCCTTTCCCTCTGATTATAAATAAGGGGAATGAGGGGTATTTAATGAAAGTTTTATCGAAATATAAAATCAAAAAATGGAGTGGGTATCCGACTATGATTTTCTTAGATGATAAAGGTATGGCAGTAAGGCAAGGAAATTTTACGGTGCAGCAAGCCGCTCAATATATAATGAGCGACTAGCAGCGGGGTAAGTTTACTATTCCTCAGCGTCTAGCGGGCTTTCGGAATTGATCATTATATAATTTTGCAATCCCATATTCTCAATCATCTTTAATTGAGTTTCCAGATAATCTTCATGGCCTTCTTCATCAGATAAAATTTTTGCCAAAAGATCACGAGTTCCATAGTCATTAACACTTTCTGCATGGGCTATTGCTTTGCGATAGTGAGCTAGGCCTTCTTTTTCTAAAATCAGATCACCCTCAAGGACTTCTTTAACATTTTGTCCCAAGTGAAGTTTTCCTAAATCTTGAAGATTTGGCAAGCCGCCCAGATACATAATGCGTTTGATAAGCTCATCAGCATGGTGCATTTCTTCGATTGATTCTGCGCGCTCATGTTTGGCGAGTTTAGTAATTCCCCAATCATCAAGCATATGAGAGTGTAGAAAATACTGATTTATTGCGGTAAGTTCACCCTTTAGGGCTTCGTTTAAGTCTTTAATTACTTTTTTATCACCAGTCATAATGACCTCCTTTTCGGTTGATTTTAGTCTGTTAGAGCGCGTGTAATAATATCATTTATATTTTTTGTATAAGCATCGTAGTTGAAGATAGCGTTAAGGGCACTTTCGTCAAGTTTATCAGTTACATCTTTGTCCTGTTCAAGCATTGCGCGAAGTGTAAGCGTTCCTTTGCCTGTGCTGCGGTCTTCCCATACTTTCATGGCGTTGCGTTGAACAATGCGGTAGGCATCTTCGCGGCTAATACCCGCTTGTGTTAGGGCCAGCATAGTGCGTTGAGAGAATACAAGCCCACCAGTCATTTCTAAATTATGCTTCATGCGCTCTGGGTAAACTAAAAGCTTATCAATTAGGCCAGCTAAGCGGTTGAGGGAATAATCAGCAGAGATTAAAGCGTCTGGCAATATGGTTCGCTCTACTGATGAATGGGAAATGTCGCGCTCATGCCATAGAGCCACATTTTCAAGGGCAGGTATAACAGCAGAGCGGATAATACGTGCTTGCCCTGTAAGGTTTTCACTGCCGATTGGGTTGCGTTTATGTGGCATCGCAGAGGAGCCTTTTTGCTTCTTATCAAAATACTCTTCGGCTTCGCGTACTTCGGTGCGTTGCAAATGGCGGATTTCCACTGATATATTTTCGATAGAGCTTGCCACTACGCCAAGTGTTGCAAAGAACATGGCATGGCGATCACGCGGTATAACTTGCGTTGCCACAGTTTCAGGTTTTAGCCCTAATTTTTCTGCAACATAAGCCTCTATTTTAGGATCTGCTGTGGCATATGTTCCAACTGCGCCAGAAATAGTTATCGTTGATACTTCTTCTTTAGCAGCAATCATGCGATCACGTGCGCGTTTAAATGCGGCATAATGCCCTGCAAGCTTTAATCCAAATGTTGTTGGCTCGCCGTGGATACCGTGAGAGCGTCCAATACATAGCGTATCTTTATGCTCTAGGCTGCGTTTTTTAAGAGCAGCCATAACTTTTTCAATATTTTCTATTATAAGGTCAGCCGCCTGCGTTAGCATCACCGCAAATGATGTATCGATAACATCAGAGCTTGTCATACCTTGGTGGACATATCTTGAATCCTCACCGACATAATCTGCAACGCTGGTTAAGAAGGCTATGACATCATGCTTAACTTCGGCTTCAATTTCGTTGATACGTTCAACATCAAAATTGCCTTTTTCGCGTAAAGATATTGCCGCGCTTTCAGGGACAACGCCCATTTGAGCCATTTTTTCAAGGGCTAGTGTTTCAACCTCTAGCCATATACGGAATTTATTTTCTTGCTCAAATATATTTGCCATTTCAGGGCGTGAGTAGCGGGGAATCATTTTACGGCCTTTTGTTACCTATTGCTTATTTTAGTATTATGTATGAAGCAGAAGCTATTAGATTTTATCGATATTTTCAAGTGAGCATAATGATAATCTGTTTAATGTATGGCCGCATAGTTTATACCATGTGAAAATATGTATCTTTTGCCCTGTACTGAAACTTGCGGGGGTACATTATATCGTTCAAAAAAATCATAGCCTTGCTTTAGGTTAAGCCAAAATGGATACCATTTGGACATGCTTCGTGCCAGCATATTTTCATTTGTCATGCGAAAAGGGAAAATATGAATTGGAATGGATTTATGACCATATTTGAAGTTTTGTTCAATAATAAGATAAATTTCTGCGATGCTCTTATTTGTCATGGCCAGGCACCCCTCTGATACACAAGAACCATGAATCATAAGTAATGATCCTGTGCGTTTATGTGCGCGGTCATAGGCATTGGGAAAGCCAATATTAAATGATAAAAAATATTGGCTATTTGGGTTTAGCCTATCTTTAGTAACACTATAAAAACCTTCGGGAGTTTGCTTGTCACCCTCTTTAAGTTTAGGGCCCATAATTCCTGATTTATTACAGATATTATAGGTTTTAAATAACTCATATCCATCATGGTAAGAACTTTTCACCCATAGCTCTAGCTGCATTTCATTTTTAAACGCGCGGATTAACATTGGGTTATCCATGCTCATGCCATGCATTACCATTTCAGTGCGTAATGTCGAAAAGTTCTTTTTTCTCATTTGCTCAAGTTCGGTATTAACTTTGGGCGTGAACGACGATATAGCGCCATTTGATGTTGTTGGAGGAGCGCTTGCTCTGCCGCCTTCTTGTAAAATACAGCCATTTGTAAAAATCAGTAACAAAGACATGAATATAAAACGAGTTATATTGTTAGTGTGCATTATATAAGACCTTCATTACGAAAAGATGTATGCCCGCCTCGGGCAATAACTATGTGATCATGTATTGTAATATCAAATGGCTTTGCAGAATCTATAATCATGTTGGTCATATCAATATCAGCTTGGGAAGGGGTGGAATCACCGCTTGGGTGATTATGCATGAGTATAAGCGCAGTTGCGCCAAGTTCAAGCGCTCGTTTCATAATTTCTCTTGGATAGGCAGGGGTGTGATCAACCGTGCCAGAGCCTTGCACTTCATCGGCAATTAGTGTGTTTTTCTTATTCAGAAATAATATACGAAAATGTTCTTTAGTTTCATGAGCCATGGTCATGTGACAATAATCCATAAGACGAGTCCAATTATTAAGGACTGGTTTTTGCATTAGTTCCTGTTTCATCATACGTGCAGATATTGCAAAAACTGTTTTTATTGCAGTTGCTGTATTTTCGCTTATTCCATCGACTTGTGATATTGCACTATGTGGCGCACTCATAAGCTCTGGCAATGATCCAAATTTGGAAAGTAAATCCTTTGCCATAGGTTTTACATCACGCCGAGGCACTGCCATAAATAGGAGTAACTCTAGCAGCTCATAATCTTGCATTGCATCTGGGCCGCCAACGATAAAACGTTCGCGCAGACGCTGCCTATGCCCTGAATAATGTGGCTTTTGCTTTTTCTGAATTTTATTTTCTGTAGTCACGGTAAAAGATTATACGTTGTAGGGAGCCTTTGTATAGCCCTTTGGTGAAAGTGTGAATATCTCAAAACCATCATCAGTGACGGCTAAAGAATGCTCATACTGCGCAGAAAGTGAGCGATCACGTGTGACCGCCGTCCAGCCGTCAGATTTTAAAACCTTAGTTGCGTAATGCCCTGTATTTATCATTGGCTCTATTGTGAAGAACATGCCTGCCTCTAAAACGGTTCCTGTGTTTGGCTTGCCGTAATGCATGACAGAAGGGGGGCAGTGGAATACGCGCCCTAATCCGTGACCACAGAAGTCTCTTACAACGGAAAAACGCTGTGCTTCGGCAACTTCTTGAATTGCGTGGCCTATATCGCCAAGAGTAGCCCCTGGTTTTACGGCTTCTATTCCTGCCATCATAGAATCGTAGGTGACATCGCTAAGGCGACGGGCTTTTACTGGTATTTTATCACCAACAAAATACATGCGTGATGTATCGCCATGCCAGCCGTCAAGAATAACGGTAACGTCTATATTAAGGGTATCACCTTCACGTAGTTTCTTTTCATTGGGAATTCCATGGCATACAACATGGTTAATTGATGTGCAAATCGATTTAGGAAAAGGCGTTGGCGCTGCTCCTTGATAGTTAAGCGGAGCAGGGATTGCTCCTGCTTTTACGCACATATCATGACATAGCCTGTCTAGCTCTTGGGTTGTAACTCCAGGAATAATATGATCCGCAATCATATCCAGAATTTCTGCAGCAAGCTTTCCCGCCTTGCGCATGCCTTCGAAATCTTCAGGGCCATGAAGTTCAATCCCCTCGGCAGTGTAGCTATTGTTGTTCGTCTGTAATTCTGTGCCAAGATTCATGTTTATTTCCTGATATATGTTATAATTCAATTATGTTACATATATGGTTGTGTAGTGTCTGTAAAGTTTTGCAGCGTTATGATAATGATGAAAATGACTTATAATTTGACATTCTTCAATAATATTGTGTAGTATCAAACAAAAAGGTATTTAAAATAATACTAAGATACAAGGGGTGTATCATAAATGGCAGGTCAATCAGGAATTGATGAAGTAGTAAAATTATTTATGCATGGCGCAAATTCTGTGCATTTTCCGCGTGCGATTCAAGATAGCCTTACAGATGCTATAAAAAATAGCGATAGCTCCGATAATATGGCAGATAACATTGCTAAGTGGCGTGATAATACTCTTAAGCAGAGCGATTTATCTTCCCAAGCCAGAGAGTTTTTGGAAAGTCCAATAACAATCCTTAGAATGAAGGCTGTTCCTAAAATTCAGGAAGTATCACTAGATTTAGACAGAGCTATTAATAGCAACACTAATGAGATTAAAGTTGAACAATATATAAGTAAGCTGTCTGATTCTACTTCTCTCTCAAAAGGTGATTTAGACGCTATACGTGAAGCTTTTGATGAATCTTTAAAAATCCGCGAAGATGCAATTAAAAAGATTATGGCAGAAGATACAGCCGCTCCACGCCAACATGTACTTGATCAATGGGCAAAGCAGTTTGAGGGTAACGAAGGAGCAGGAGCTTCTGCCACGCGTAGTGGATATGCTAGTAGATGGACAAACATGACACTAGGTGCTCGTGGTTATGACGCATTAAAGCAGTTCTCAGATAGTCTTAAGGAGAGTAGTTCACCATTTGTTAGGGCTGCCGGACATTCTGCTAGTTTTACAGCAGAGGGAATGTTACATGCCAAATGGGCTGTTCCAGCGTCACTGATTACTATTTTTGCTGCTCATAAAATGACAGATGGTGAGTCTACTGAAATTTTAACGAATGCTTCAATAACGGCATTGGATAATACCGCTGATGCATTAGAGTACGTTTCTGTAGACCTTGCTAATACTGTAAGAGCTGTCGGCCCAGAGGCGGCAAGAGAAGTTATTGAGATAATGTCGTTGCCTTCACAGGCGCTTTCTACAGCAATTGAGGTTGGTGCAGAGCGAAGTGGCCATCCAATTGAATCGCGCTATGCAACAGCTGCTGCGCAGGCTGTTACAGGAGATTGGTTGTTTGCTGCTCTACCTGTGTTGACGGGAAAGGATCTATCGGAAGAAGATTTAGCCAATATTGCGGTTGAAGCTTATCGTTCTGGAGATGTTACAAAGTATTTTTCTGAAAAGTTAGGGATTAGTAGAGATGAAGCTGAAAGCCTTCGTACAGAATTAGGCAATCAATTTGATGGCAGCCTTAATTCCTATGCAGATAAAATTGGAATAAGTCAGGATAGTGGTACTGTTAGTGCATTTGATAGTGCTCGCAAGGGTGCTAAAGAAAAGAAAGAAGAGTTAGAGAACGCTGCAAATAGATTTATTAATGGTAATCTTACTGGTGGTGGTTTGACTGCGGGTTTAAGTGGCCTATTTTCAAAAAATGCATCTTCTGTATTTAACGCTGCATCAGATAATCTTGATAAATTAGGTGTTACTGGAGCAAGTAAAATGGCGTTCCAGTTTATAAGCACGGTTGCAAGTATTGTGGGTATTTTTAGTAAAGAAGCAAAAGAATCTATACAAGATTTTGCTCTAAGTGCTTTTGGCATTGATGAAAAAATAGCATCTTTAAAAGAAGCGTCTTCTAACGGCCGTGTTGTTTCGCAATTTGGTGATAAATTTGGTGTTGGTAGTCATAAAATAGCAACCCCTGAGCTTGCAGCAGAGTTGTAATTTATCTTATAAGTACGTAACATCTTTGCATGAAACATGATTTCTCTAAATATTCAGATAACACCATGCTGGCAGAGTTCATCATGGATATTTATGCAGATCAGGATACGGGTGATATCACGGTTCTTTATGATCTAGAGTTTGATAAGAAGCTAATTCATTTAGAATATTTTTCTGATAAAAGAATCTTGGATTTTATTTTTGAAGAGCTTGGCTCTATTACATTTGGAGTGGAGCTTCAGTCTACTCTTTGCCAATATTTTGAAAAAGCAAAAGACGTCACACTATTACACATGGATATGGACACAAAGAAAGCAGTTTCAGGGATAACTGTTCCATTGATAGTGAAATAGGTTTTTAAAACGCCGTATGATGTTAAGGCTTGAGGTCAAAGTAAATTCTGTAATACCCACCAGGGCTATCTGGATCTAAAATTCTCTTTTGTATAATTTTAGTTTCCTTTTTCATAGATAAGATAAGCATACTACTATTATCGTTTGCGCTCTCTATATTTATTGATTCAAAAAGTTTTGAACCAGCTATAGGAATTAACTTTCTTCCTGCCCATCTTGCTTCTGGTAATTCAATAATAACTAGCTTTTCTACATTATCTATATCGATATTAAAAGGTGTCTTCCTGTTTGTATCAAAGGCAACTCTAACCTTGTCGCTATGTACTCCAATCCTAAGATTTAGGGCTACGCTGTCACTAAATTTTTTGACAGGCGTTGGTTTCTTTTTATTATGCGTGATGGGGGAAGCTTTAGGCTTGACCTTATCAGGGGGGCGAGGCTGTGGAGTTTCGATCATTTCAGGAGGAGGTTGTGGCTGCGGAGTGATTTGCTGGACATTTAATGTCGCCTCTGCATTTCCTGAATAAAGGTCGATCGGTGGCTGTTGGGCTGGTGTTTCCTGCAGCACTACTTCAAGTTCCTTGATTAGGTTCTGTATGTCCGATTCCACAGCAGCAAGTCGGACGATAGCGGGTTTGTAAACTTCAAATTCTTTTCTTAAATCTACGACGGCATTTTCTACGCGGTCAAAACGCTCATCAGGGCTTTTTAGTTTTCCAGCAAATAATGTTTCTACATTAACGCCCTTCATAGGCTGCAATGCAGGCATACCATTTGGCATTGTTTGGTGTTGTGTTTGACCAGGAGGGGGCGGGTTTTTGCTGTCAAAACGTGGGGGGAGGGCAACTGGTTCTCCTATTCCAACATTATTTTTACTATTTTGAGTGTTTTTCTGTGTAATTTTTACAGTTGATTCGCTTTTAGTAAGACGTAAAACATCGTCAGGACTACATGCACTCAGTAGACCCGAAAATAGCGTAAAACATAGACTCAGAGCTATTTTTTTAAACATAAAATAGTGAACCATTACCCCCAGAATTGGGGTGTTAGAAGTAGTTAAAATACGCAGCAGAAAACACCTTCATAGATTCTATATTAAAAACGTGTTTTACATCAATAGGATATTTGAAAATAAAATTAAAATAGATGTTGCATTTAAGCTATTTATCATGTGTTTTATCTATTGTTATATACTGCCTGTTATGTACAATTATCTAATTTTTGCAATTTAAGTGGAAAATAATCATGCGTCCGTTGGAGTTTATTGTTATTTTTTTTAGTTGTAGCATATTTTTTATTAGTAGTGCTTATGCTGCCGCCACAACAATTCAGGCAATATCGTTTGGCTCATGGATAGTAAAGAAGAATGATGCTCAATATGACATTGTTTTAAATCCTGATGGTACTTATACGTTTGACTCTGCTGCTTATATAGAGATATCTCCACCTCAGGGTGGGATATATGATATTGATAGCCTTCCTGTAAGTACAGCAATTGCCAGCGTGACTGTAACGCAACTTTCGCCTTTGGCAGGTGGGTCAGGTAAGTCATTTCAGATGCTTACTTTTCAGGAAACTCACCCGCCATCAACTGATGCTAGTGGTGTTGCAAGGATTAATATTGGAGCTACGTCTAGAAGTTCAGGCGATGGTACGGCCTACCCTGATGAAACATATTCGGGAAATATTGATATTCAGGTTAATTTTTAATAATTCAAGTTAAGTAAAAAGGAAATTTATAATGAAAATGGCAACATTAAAGTTTAGCGTTGGCTTTATGGTTTTGGCTAGCATATTTGGCATTTATAAATCGGCAAGGGCGGATATTCTAATAACACCATCACAGGTGGTTTTTGAAGATAGGGATCGCTTTGGTTCGGTCATGCTTGTTAATACAGGTAATGAATCCCGTACATATGATATGGAGTGGATGTTTTTTGAAATGATTGATGGTGCAGGTAACTATAATGTTGTTGATAAACCTCCCTCTGAATTTGATTTATCTAAATATGTTATATTCTCTCCTCGTAGGGTAACTCTTGCTGCTGGGGCATCACAAAAAATTAAACTGGCTCTTAGGCGCCCAAGTGAAATACCTGAGGGGGATTATCATGTTCATCTTAAGTTTGCCCTTGATCCTAAAGCCCCTGAGGACATTGTTGAAAGACAGAAAAAGGATATAGATACGGTTGATGGCAGTTCTGGCGCAGCGGTTGGTATCAATGTAAGCTATAGTATTCCAATAATTCTGGTGTCAGGTAAGTCAGAGGTCGATGTAGGTATTGAAGGACTTAAATTGGATCGTAATCAGAAGAGCGGTTCTTTGGAAGCGTCCTTTTTACTGACTCGCTCTGGTAAGCCTTATTCTGTATTAGGGCACATAAATGTTTTTCATATAGATGATAAGGGTAGGGAGGAGATGGTAGGTGAGATTGGAAATGCTTTTGTATTCTCAGAGGTGAATAGTAGAGCCTTTAACATCCCTTTAACGAAGGAAATAACCGGCGGCTCGTTACGTGTTGTTGTTAAGAGTTACGACAAAGAATCAATTTTTGTTTATGCAGAGAAAGCCTTTCCTCTAAAATAATACGTCAGCACTATATAAAAAGCCTGCATTGTTATGTGGGCTTTTTATATGTCCAGTTATGACTGTGGGCATGTTTTACGGTGGAGAGTAGAGCCTCTAAGGCAAGTTTATGTAATATTTTTTTCCTTTAGTGTAACTTTAATGCAAAAAAAGTCGCCATTTAAGGCGACTCTTGTAATTAGCATATGAGGTTTTTTTAACCTCTACTAAGAAATATTAGTAAGCAAAAGTCACATCGAAACTTGCTGTGTGTGTAGCGTCAGCTGGTTGAGCTGTGCCAACTGTAATAACACCACCAAAACTAACAGTCTCATCTGTTGCTGAGCCTACTACTGTAACAGGGACTGTCGCTGTTGCTCCCAATGCTGCGGAAGTTTCAGTTGCTGTTGCGTATGTAATTGATGTTAGAACCATCGCTGCATCCGTAAATGCAACGTTACCACCACGAGTCATTTGCAGAACTGCTGGTGCGGGTGTTTGAACCAATACTGTGCCGCGCTGTACTCCTGCTGTGATATTAACAACCTGTGAACCAGGGAAGCCTGCGGCCACAACAGAGAAGGCACCAGTGTCATTCATTGTGAATGTTGGTGTGTCTGTGCCGTCAAGCTGAATTAGCCATGTACCGAAGTCCATGTCCGTGCCGTCAGTTGTTGTAATTGCACTTGAAGTGATGAGTGTTGCCACCACTGTTTGGGCTGTAACTGTTTTTGCGCCTGCAAAGCCAAGTGCAATAGCACCTGTGAAGGCCATAAGTTTTAATGGGCTAGATTTCATTAGGTTTCTCCTTTTATTCCCTAGATTGAATTACTGTTACTCAGTACGCGGGTTAGATATACTATCCTCTAAGACCATTATCACACTTAATATGTTAACGCATTATTAATATAACGAATTTTATTAAAATAGATGTGGCTAACTTTTTAGAATCAGTCACGAGGTTCATTATTTTTATCATTATTAGTTTGTTTTTGTCAATAGACTGTGGTGTAATGGCCAAATCATTTTTTTACTGCTTATCCATATAGTTACTAGCTTTTGTCAACAGCTTTGTGAATTGTTAATACATGCAGGTTCATCTTAAATTTATTTTATTTAGCATTTGTTACTTTTTTTTGGTTTTTTCAACTGCTCCATCGTGGGCACAGCAATTAAGCCATGATTTAGACAAAAACAAGCTTAAAGCAGCAAGATCTGTCATTGCAAAATTAAAGGCAGGATTCGCCAGAGCTGATAGTTATCTTGCTGCTACATCACATGTTAATAAGACCGTAGCTGAGAATAATATTTTACCTGATGGGGAGAGCTTGCTACTCCAGCCTGTGTTTAAGGGTGATAATATTAGAATAGACGGTGTTATATTTGGCTTCGTACATAATAAAAAGATATTGTTATCTCTACGTGACTTAGGTGAGGTTCTCAATATACCAATATTTGTAAATGCTGAAAATAAAACTGCTGATGGTTGGTATATAAGAGAAGATAAAAAATTCTTTTTGGATCTGGATAATAATATCGTACAGACTGATGTTGGTGAATTTATTCCATCGGAAAATGTTATTGTTAAAAGTGGGGACATTCTTGTCCCTGTTGGAGAGCTTGGCAAATGGATTGATGCTGAGCTGGCTATAAATATTTCTATTCAAGACCTCTATATTGTTTCTTCTGCTAAATTTCCAATTCAAGAACATTATCTTAGGAAAAAGTGGGAGAAAAGGAACAATGCTATTCCTGAGCCTTCATTACCTTTGGGTGGGAAAAAATATCAAGCTATTGGAACTCCAAGCATCGACGTAGCTACTCGCTCTACATATAGGAAAGATGGATCATCAGCTAAGGGGGGATCTACCATTCATAATGCAACTGTTAAATCGGTGGGAGATGTTGCATATGGTACTTTAACGACGCAGGCTCAACTGAATGATGTTGATAAGCTGAAAAATGTTAGAATGACTTATAAGCAAGCATCACCAGATCCAGAATTGTTAGGTTCATTGAAGGCGCGTAAATTTGAAGTTGGTGATGTTACCACTGCACGCATACCGCTTGGTGGGACTGTGGCTCAGGAACTTGGAGTTAGAGTAACTAATACAGATGAGCTGAGAACCTTTACGACTCCTAAAACCGGAATATCCGGCACAGGGTTTCCTGGTTGGGATGTTGAGCTATATAGAAATAACCAATTAGTTGGGTTTAGAGAGATAGGCGACGACGGGTTTTATAATTTTGAGAATGTGAATTTATTCTTGCGGGATAATAATTTTAGATTGGTGTTCTATGGGCCTCAAGGGGAAATACGTGAAGAGAATGTGTTTATTCCTGTAAATAATAACCTGTCTAGAGGGCAAGGTGTTTATGATGTATCTCTCTCTCTTGACAGTAAAAATGTTTATAATAAAAAAGGTAATTTTATAAAAGATGAAGATGAGGGAAGTCTTAATCTATCTGCATTATATGAGAAGCCAATATTTGGTGCATCAACTATATCCGTTGGTTTAAGAAGTTCAGAGCATAAAGGTATTCGTAATACGGTCGGTAATTTGGGGGTTTCAACTACTGTTTTGCAAACATTGGTTAATAGCGGGGTAGCTGTAGATGACGAGGGTGATATATCAGCAGATTTGACTTTAAGAAGAAATTTTGGAGAAAACCAGTTTATCAATACGTTAGATTGGCGTGCTCCTTATTTTGATACACAATCAGGAGGGGGGCAGAATGATGTAGGTAATTTACGCAATAATTTTAGTTTAATTGGCCCCTTGGACTTTATGATAGGAACTCGCCCTAGGTATAATCTAAGTTCTGTATATACATTAAATTCAAATGATGATTACACCCTTAGTACAAGTGCAAGTTTTGATACTAGAATTAACCGTTTTACATTTAACGAGCAGTTTTTACATCAAACAGGAAACTTATTACTAGATGATAGCTTGTCCTCAGTTACAAACTTAACTGGTGCTTATGGTCCTAATAGATTTCGTTTATCTACAGAGTATGCGATTAAACCTGACAGCGAGCTTAGAAACGTATTAGCTAGATATAATAGAAGGTTTTCTCAAAAACTTGACGTTGAGTTTGGGGTGACTAATCGTGTGCAGAGTGCCGTAACTGAGTATTCTGGCAAAATAGATTGGCAGGCTGGTTTTATACGCCTCACTCCTACAGTTACTTATGACACTAATAAAAATTTCTTTGCTGGCCTAAATACTCGCTTTGGTGTTTTGCAAGACCCATCTGATGGTCGTGTTAAGGTATATGATCGTAATGTTGCTGATAAAGGTGGGGTTAGTGCTTTTGTATTTCTCGATAAAGATGGTGATGGAGAATTTAACGGTGATGATGAGCCTATAGAGGGGGTTGTTGTAAAGGCTCCTCAAAATGGAGGCCGCATTACAACTGATGAGAATGGTATTGCTTTATTTTCACGTATGAACTCACTGCGGTTAACAGATGTGTATATAGATAATGATTCCTTGCAAGATCCAACGTGGGTAAGCAGTTTTGAGGGTGTATCTATTGTACCGCGAGAAGGCTATGTTGCAGAAGTAAAATTTCCTGTTCACTATGCCGGAGAAGTTGATGGGAGCGTATATGCAAAAGCCGTTACATTGCCTGGAGTCGTTGGTGCAGAGAGTTCTAACGTGAATAGCTCAAATCCAGTTTATTTACGAGGTGTAAACTTAAAGCTTTATAATCAGGATGGTGATGTTGAGCAAAGTGTAAATACGGACGCTAGCGGTTTTTATTATTTCACTCTTGTGCCACCAGGAAGATATTTGCTTATAATTGATGAGAAGAGTGCGCAAGAAGGTAACTTTATAAGGCCAGAGCCGCAGCAAATAGAAATTGGTTATGATGGCACGGTTATATATGGAAATGATCTTTATGTGGATACTAGTGGTGAGGATATACCTAGTGAGTTCTTGGCCAATCTAGATGATTATAAGGCTCGTCACCCTCATATAGACTTTACGCAGAATAATTATGATTTAGTATTAAATCTTGGTGAATATAACTCTCGCTTGTTAATGTCTGTGATTTGGTACAAGTTAAAATCGCGCTATAATTCCTTGATTGGAGAGGGGGAGCTATTTGTTCCTCCATCAAAGAGTTATGCAGATATTAAATCTGGTAAGCATATATTGCGGGTTGGTTTGAGGGGTATAGCTATAACGAAGGCATATTCAATATGTCGTAGCTTGATGGTAAGGGATCAGCAATGTAAGGTTGAAATATTCCCTTCATATATCAAGCAAGCACATGTAAATATGGCTATTATACCAGCGTCTAACTAAGTGTTTTAATTAGTGTTTTTTTAAATTGCGCCGAAATTGTGCCGAAATTGTGTTTTTTTCTGGATATGTTTTTTGTTTATGTGTTAGCCTAGTTTATTAACTGTTTTTTAATAATATCTAGTGACTTGAACCATGAAGGAGTAAGTAAGCATGGCCAATACATATTCTCAAACATTTTCCCAACTTTTAAATACATCAACATTGATTGATGGTATTTTATCAAGTTGGACGCAACAACAAGTAGATGATTGGGCAACAAGCTACCCAACCGCATCAACGAGTTTAGTTCATAACTACGCCTATTCACTAATAACTCACCCAGATTTTGTAAATCAATCACCAGCAGATCAGCAGTTGGCTCAAGATACTTTTCGCTCTTATTGGGAAAATATTGGTTCGTATGTAGATGCTCAAGAATTGAATCTAGAGTTGGTTGATTTGTCTTCAAGCTATAATCTTGATGGTGTAGATGCTATTACTGATAATCTGAGTGATGATGCTCAGTTGCAGATTGCACCATATATCTGGAGCTCTGTAATCCAATCTATTGCAGATGCGCCTTTGTTTGATCCTACTATTGATCAAGCGACTGCCGATGCGCAAATCCGTGAGATTATGGCTGATCTAGCTGATAATCCATTGGCCGATATTGCTTATATTGTTGATGTGTTCTCACTAGGTAATACGCTGCAAAATGCAGGCTTTAATGGTAATTATGGTACTATTGATGCTATTACTGATAATCTTAGTGATGAGGCGCAGTTGCAGATTGCACCATATATCTGGAGCTCTGTAATCCAATCTATTGCAGATGCGCCTTTGTTTGATCCTACTATTGATCAAGCGACTGCCGATGCGCAGATACGTGAGATAATGGCTGATCTTGCCGATAATCTATTGGCTGATATTGCTTATATTGTTGATGTGTTCTCACTAGGTAATACGCTGCAAAATGCAGGCTTTAATGGTAATTATGGTACTATTGATGCTATTACTGATAATCTGAGTGATGATGCTCAGTTG
>Ga0316209_1002073_pt1 | contig 17409 bp, 10 predicted proteins | sample 6monopyrite_MG_FD_204945 | JGI IMG/M metagenome (GOLD analysis project Ga0316209, IMG submission 204945) | Microbial mat bacterial communities from mineral coupon in-situ incubated in ocean water Damariscotta River, Maine, United States -... | ecosystem: Environmental > Aquatic > Marine >...
ACTTCCAGAGACGCCCCCGGATAGGTCGCCGTCCTTGCTCCAATTCGGCTTGCTTCAACAACTCCGCCTCGGGCAAAAAATAACATCGAGTATTCAAAAACAGCAAACAGAACCAGCATCAAAAGCGGGAGCGTCAAAACCAGCTCCATGCTCAAGAAAGCTTTTCTGCTTTTCGTTCTATTGTTTCGAATACGTTTCATCTGATTCTCACCAATTTCGTCCGTGGTTTGTTACTCTGTTTGTATAATCACTTTGGGAACACAGACATTCCTGTCTGTCTTATTCGATCTCTATCGTTTTTAGGGCAGACAGAAATGTCTACTCTCCGTATTTACTTACATCTATAACTGCTACATCAGCCAGGGGAGTAACGGTTTGTGTAATGTGTAAAAAGCAATCAACAATCCCCAGGTGGCAATCGCGATCGGCATCGCATACGCCATGATACGCCTTTTCTGTTTTTCCTGAATTGTTTCCTGCTTCCGCTTCTCGCCGGCTTTGGTTGGTTTTCCCGTTGCCAGTAATTTCTTCTTCATTTTCTTCGGGCCGATCATCAACATGTTGCCCGCAACAATAATTGCAGTCACAAGAATGACAATCAACGTGCTGCCAATAAATACGTACAACGACCACCGGAAACCGAGCCAGACACTCAATCCGCCCATCAATTTTACATCTCCACCACCACCGCTACCGATGATCCAGAGAATAAATAATATTCCAAACCCAATCAGGAACCCTAATGCTCCATCACCGATTCCAGAAAGTCCATTAAAATAACCCTGATACACCCACCCCGCAAAAAACATCGGGAGTGTTAATTTATTCGGGATCTTCCAATACGCCTGATCCCAAATGACGGCTGCAAGTGTGTAACCAACAACTGCAACAACAAAAACAATTTCATGTAACGATTCCATAACCGGCCTCTATGCCAGTCCGGAGAAGAACAATGCTTCTTCAATGTCTCCGGACATGTTCCTAAGATCAAGGTTTTTTTGTTGATAATCACAAAAAATGTCATGTCAGTTCATTTTGGTAAACAAACATTCTGACAGACCATGATGCAAGCATAACACATGTTTCTCCTGTAAGACGCCTATGTTTCCCTTTTGAAACAGATAACGTTGCTGATATCTGCTCTTCAATTGATAAAATCCGCAAATCCAAAACAAACGCAACGACAAAGTTAATGCGTGCAGGCTGGCAGATTTACAAATTGCCAGATATAATAGCATTCAAAATGGAAACCTCTTCAGCAAAGATACCCCTTTATACACACTGGATATTATTTTAAGCCATGCCTGCACCCAAAGTATTTGTCACCAGTGAATATCCTTCTGTCGGTTTGAACAGACTGCTTCAGGAATGCGATACAGAAGTTTGGCCAGGTCCGCTGCCACCTTCTCGTGAAGTTTTGCTGGAAAAGGTCAAGGGGTGTGCCGGGCTGTTGACAATGCTTTCAGACAAAATGGATGCAGAATTGTTTGATGCGGCTGGTGACCAATTAAAAGTAGTCAGCCAATATGCAGTCGGTGTCAACAATATCGATGTTGAACAAGCCCACAAAAGAGGGATCGCGGTGGGCAATACACCGGGGGCACTGACAGATGCAACGGCTGATCTTGCCTTTGCATTACTCATCACCGCTGCCCGTCGAATTATTGAAGTTCACGAATCGATTCAGGCGGGGGAATGGAAAGCCTGGGAACCGTTGGGCCATATCGGTTGGGATTTGGTTGGTAAAACGATTGGGATCGTTGGGATGGGTCGTATCGGTTATGCGATGGCGAAACGCTGTCAGGGTGGCTGGGGGATGAATGTGATTTATACCAGTCGCAGCGACAAACCCGAAGCGGATCAAAACCTCCAGGCACGGCGAGTTAGTTTCGACCAACTGCTTTCTGATTCTGATTTCATTTCTGTGCATACCGATTTGAACGCAGAAACTGATAAGCTGTTTGATTCAAACGCATTCGATAAAATGAAGTCAAATGCGATCTTCATCAATACCGCCCGAGGAGGTATCCATCATCAACCAGATCTCGTCCAGGCATTGAAGACAGGACAGATCGGTGCAGCCGGTTTGGATGTAACCGATCCGGAACCTCCAGCGCGCTCAGATGAAATCCTTCATCTCCCCAATTGCGTGGTCGCCCCACACATCGGCAGTGCCACCACGAAAACAAGAAACGAAATGGCAGAAATTGCCACCGATAATCTCCTCAACGCATTGCACGGAAAACCGTTACGGTGTGAAGTGAAATAGGCGTTAGGTAGTAGGTATTAGGCGTTAGGAAAAACTGGTAAGGATCGTTCGAACAAGAACTGTCGGGTATTACCAATTTTGTTTGGCCAAAGGCCTCTTTCACCATAGCCTGGGGCAACGCCCCAGCAACAGATAAGTTGTCCACCTTTTGGCTGAAAGCCAAGAAAACAGAGCATCGAAGATACGACAGTTATTGTTTGTGCGGTCCTAAGCATTGATGAAACAGGTAATCCGAAATGATATCCGCTGGCAATGAACTTGTATTTGAATCGCATCATCCACATCGCAAAAGCTGGGGCTTGTCACAGTCTGCATTACTGCTCGTTTCTCTGTTCCTGCTTGCTGAAATATCCGGCTGTAAGAAACCAGATAAGCCTGTTGTTGAAACAGTCGACTCGCCAGTTCAAATATCTCCTGTTTTCGTACAATCATCCTCTATCGATAAGCAAAATATTGTTTACGAAAACGGGGAAAAGTCCGGGACGCTTTCAATTTTGGAATCTCTAGGGGGAGGAGTGGGGCTGTTCGATTACGATCAAGATGGCTCTCTTGACCTGCTCTTTCCTGGTGGAGGGATCATTGAAAAATCGAAGCTGGATGGTTTACCTTCTCGTTTATTGCGGCAAATATCTCCCGAAACGTTTGAGGAGATCAGCTTACCTGCGGGAATCTCGGAACCATTTTTTTATTCGCACGGTGTCGCCTGCGGGGACTTCAATAACGATGGTTTTATCGATGCCCTGGTCACTGGTTATGGGGGGCTTGTTTTATGGCACAACAATGGAGATGGTACTTTTTCAAACGAAACAATCGATACGAAATTATTGGATGACCAGTGGAGTAGTAGTGCTGCCTGGGGAGATTTCAATAATGATGGTTATCTCGATTTGTACGTTGCTCATTACGTCAATTGGAGTCTCGAAAACAATCCGAAGTGCAGGGGACCCAATGGCGAACCTGATGTTTGTCCGCCACGTGCGTTCGAGGGAGTGCAGGATTCACTCTATCTAAATCAGGGTGATGGGACTTTCCAGGAATCGACACAGCAAGCCGGGCTGAACAAAGATGGAAAAGGGCTGGGCGTTTTGCTGATTGATCTCGATCAGGATCGCGACCTTGATATCTACGTGGCCAATGATACGGTGCCAAATTTCTTTTATGTGAATGATGGACAGGCACATTTTGAAGAACAGGCAATGATCTCCGGGCTGGCATTAGACGATATGGCTAACCCCAACGGCAGTATGGGAATTACAGCGACCGACTATAATCTGGATGGGAAGACCGACCTTTTCGTGACCAATTATGAGGAAGAACTGTTCGGATTGTATCGCAATGAAGGGAATCGGGATTTCATTTACGTCTCTCGCCGAACAGGTATCAATCAACTTGGTAAACTTTATGTTGGCTTCGGTTGTGTCGCAGGAGATTTTGATCTCGATGGAGATGAAGATATCGCGATTGCCAACGGGCATGTTGTCCATCACCCGGTGAATGCTCAAGTCAAACAGAATCCGTTATACCTTTGTAATAATGTGGAGAAGAAAACTTTTGTCGCTCTCGAATTTCCTACTGAAAGTTATTTTTCAAAGCCTCATTTAGGACGCGGTATGGCGACAGGAGATGTTAACCGCAACGGTCGGCTTGACCTTGTTTTTGTCAATACCCTGGAACCGGCTGCGCTACTTTTGAATCAGACACAGACTAAGCAAAAAGGCGTTTTGTTGCAGTTAATTGGAACCAGATCAAATCGAGAGGGGATTGGTGCGCGCGTCACATTGAAAACAGGAAAAGGAGAGCAAGTAAAAGATGTTAGCTCGGGAATGAGTTACCTTTCTTCCAGTCCGACCGAACTATATTTTGCCATTGATCATTTGAAGTCCATCCAGGAAATTTCCGTTGAATGGCCCAGCGGTCATCGCAGCGATATTTCTTCTGCAAAGATCCATCTTGATCAAAACGCAACAACCTGGCTCATTCAAATCCAGGAACCGCAACATCCATCAAGTGAACCAACAGAACACGAAACAAGTATCACTATTCTGCCCTTTCCTTGATTCTCTTCCATGTTTCCAGGAATCTCAACGCGAGAAATATCTATTCTGAAATCAATAACATGTCCGGGAACTCTGCACATTTTTCAAAAGTAGTGATTGCGATTTTTTGTATGATCGCTGTGATTGGATATTTTATCTTTCAATGGAATGCTAACGAACTGCCACGCAACAAAGCCAACATTGACGACAAGCAGGAGTTGACAGAAGCTGAACTGGTCTTACTACTGAAAGTAAAAAATCGAGGGATTGCGTTACTGGAAAATGAACAACTTGAACAGAGTGCCAGGGAATTCAAAGAAGTTATCCGACTTGCCCAAACAGAGCCTTTGGGATACCAGAATTTATGTATCGCGTTTTTGATGCAGCTTGAATCGCAGGCTGCTCAATTATCGCCAGATAAAGTCACTAAACTGGTTAAACAAGCCAAGCAGGCGATTGAACAATTGCGAATTTACGCTCCCGATTCTGCAACCTCTTACCTGTTCTCTGCAAAACTGGCGGGGCTTCAAAAGAATAATGAAGAGCGAATTGCACAGCTCATCCAGGCAACCCAGCGTGATCAACAGGATCCTTCCCTGTGGTTTTCTCTGTTTGAAGCTTACCGGCAAGCCAATCAAGTCGATACGCAAAAGCAAATAGATGCTTTATTAAAAGCACATCAGTTGAAGCCGGAGAACCTGTTTTTGCTGACAGAATTATTGCTGATTCAAAGCGATACCGAACAGATCTCACTCAGAAAAACATTGCTGCAAACGCAAAGTATCATCGAGCCGTTTCTTGCCAGCATCAAAAAAATGACCCGGCTTGATGCGAACGAACTACTTAAAAAAACAGTTTCGCAGTTAAATGATCAAACAGATGCGGCTGCTTGGAAACAGATCAAGCGGAGTATTCGCATTCTGGTTAATGTGCTCAAGCCGGAAGATGCGATGCAAAGCGACCGTCGGCGAATCGCGAAAAATATGTTGGAATATATCCGATTCCAATTTTCGCCTTTGCTCCAGAAACAAGGAAAAAATATGGAATCGCCCGCACAGCAAAGCCTGGCGATCACCTTCACAAAATCGGACGAAACCGAAGCGATAATAGATTCTTCGCCGGTTTTATCGTTTCAGTTGGGCGATTTTAATTTGGATGGAAAAACAGATATCGTTGCACTGACTCCTGATGCGCTGAGTGTCTGGTCTCAAAAAGAGGTGGCTTCTTCTTGGGAAAAAATCACCCAATTGCAACTCAAGCACTCAGCCACTTCATTTGTGCTTGTCGATTTAGATAGCGATATCGAAAAGAATCAGAAGAAATTGTCTGATGACACCATCGACCCACGTCTGCAAACCGGTCCACAATTTGATGCAGACCTCGACATTATTCTCGTTGGTGCAGAGGGCATCACCTTGATCGAAAATATTTATGATCCTCCAACAGGGAAGCGAACTTTAGTTGAAGTTGGTAACGTTTCATTATTGAAAAACATTCCATCGGTCAAAAAAGTTTTGCCTATCGATTTCGATCACGATGGCGATTTAGATTTATGCCTGGCGACTGAAAATAATATTTCTTTCTGGAAGCAACTATCGCCGTTTGAGTTTGAAAATATCAGTAGCGAATCTGCCTTTTCCAAGGATAAGATTGAGATTCATTCGCTGGTCGCTGTTGACTGGGATCGGGATGTCGATCTGGATATTGTTGTTGGCACCAAAGATGGAAAGCAATCAGGCCTGCTTGAAAATTTAAGATATGGACGCTTTCGTTGGAAAGAGTTTCAAATTGAGGATCTGCCAAAAGGAATTCTTTCAGATTTACAGGTTCTCGATGTTGATGCCAATGCGTCCTGGGATTTACTTTTGGCGGGAACATCTGGAATTCATGTCGTAAAAACAGAAACCTCGCCAGGAGGTAATGTGAACCTGTCGGCTGCAATACAAATTTCGAAAAGTTTCTGCGAGAAAACAGACCTGGCTGATTTCGATAACAATGGTTGGCTTGATATTTTTTCGTTCGGTGCGAAATCGTGCCAGTTACTTCTGGCAAATTCTCGTGGGCATTTCAATCAGCCAATTCCCATTTCCTCTGTTGAGGCAGATTTCATTCAGTTGGTCGGAAACTCCGATTTTGATCAGGATGGCGATTTGGATTTGTGCCTTCTCAGTGCCGTTGAAACGCCCGGAAAATCGAAAAGCAAAGCGATTCGCATTCTGCATAATCAGGGAGGTAATGAAAACAACTGGTTGGAAATTGGCTTACGAGCCGAGCAGATTAAAGGAAATCAGCGATCAGCCAGCGGGCGGGTCAATCATTACGGGATCGGCTCTTTGCTGGAATTGAAAGCTGGTCAACTTTACCAGCCACGTACCATCACGTCGCAAGTCACACATTTTGGTATTGGACAACAAACACAAGCCGATGCACTACGAATTTTGTGGACGAATGGCATCCCGGTCAATATTCTTTCTCCTCAAACCAACAGCCGGATTTACGAGAAACAGACGCTCAAAGGCTCCTGCCCTTATTTGTATGCCTGGAATGGTCAGCAATACAAATTTGTGACCGATTTACTCTGGGCAGCCCCCATCGGCTTGATTACCCCAACGGGCGAGTTAGCACCTTCTCGCGAGTGGGAATATCTGCTCATTAAAGGGACGCAACTTAAACCACATGACGGAACTTATAACCTGCAGATAACCGAAGAACTGTGGGAGGCGGCTTACTTCGATACCGTCCAGTTAATCGCGATTGATCATCCAGCCGATGTGCAAATTTATTCCAACGAAAAAGTCGGGCCAGCTCATCTGGCTTCTTTTGGAATTCATACCGTCCGATCACCCCGTAAGCCAGTCTCGGTCATCAATCAACACGACGACGATTTACTGGAACTGGTTTCCAAACAGGATGAACGATACGCGAAACCGTTCCGAAAAAAATATTACCAGGGCGTTGTTGAAAATCATTATCTGGAAATCGATTTGGGGAAACTGGAAGATCCAAAATCGATCAAACTCTTTTTAACAGGCTGGATACTGCCAAGCGATACCTCGATCAATACCGCGATCTCGCAAAATAAAACCATCGCTGCTCCGGCTCCGCTCTCCCTTTCTGTAAAAAATACTTTGGGAGAGTGGGAACAAGTGATTCCGTTTACTGGATTCCCAGGGGGCAAGACGAAAACAATTGTACTCGATTTATCTGACACTTTTTTAACAAGTGACTATCGCCTGCGACTATCCAGCCAGCAGGAGCTTTACTGGGACCAGATCTTCTACACGGTTGACGAAAAGCCAGTTGATTTCAATCAGATAGAGTGTAAACTGGTTGATGCCGATTTACATTATCGTGGATTCTCGCAAGTCATTCCGCACGGTCAGTTTGGGCCTGATTATTACGAGTATGAAAAAGTATCGCGGAACTCAAAATGGCCACCGATGCAGGGCTTCTTGACGAAATTTGGTGACATGCGAGAGTTAGTTAACCAAAAGGATGAACGGCTCGTTATTATGGGAGCGGGCGATGAAATGACGCTTCGATTTGAAGTGCCTGATGTGCCGCTTCCCGCGGACTGGCGGCGAGATTTCATTCTGTACAATGTTGGGTGGGATAAGGACGCCGATTTGAATACGGTTTATGGTCAGTCGGTCGGTCCGCTCCCATTTTATCGGATGAGCAGATATCCATTTATCACCGAGGAAGATTTTGAACGTGCGGCATCGCATCAGAAAGATGCGTTTGAATATCACAATCGTTTACAGTCTCGTTCCAGATTTTGGAACGCGATGAAAGATTCATCTCCCCCTGCTCAGAACAAGCAGCAAGAATAAGGAATCATTGTTTTGAATTATTTTCCTGAAAGAGTGGCGATTGGAAAATCGTTATCTGGTTTTCTGCTGGGGGCTGTGCTGCTGCTCAGTAGCAAAACGATTACTGCTGAAGAATTTCAGTATCCACTTGCGGTTGTTGTTGATAAGCAGGAAACAATTTTCGTTGCCGATCTTAAATTACCCGGCATCTGGAAGATTTCCGAGGGCAAAAAAGAAATCTTTTTTCAGGCATCAAAAAAGTTTCGCACGCCTCTTAATGCAGTCCGCTGCCTGGCGTTGGATAATGATGGGAATCTGCTTGCGGGAGATTCTTCCACGCGCGAAGTCTATCGCATTTCTGCCCAAGGGAAGCCGACCCCGCTTACCAAAGGGAAAGTAGGAATTGCGATGGCGATGGCAGTAAACAGCAAGGGAGAGATTTATGTCGCCGATTTGGAAACACGTTCGATCCTCATCATCCCTTCACAAGGAGGTTCACCCGAAGTATTTGTGACCGGGCTACCTGTGCGTGGTATGGGGTTCGATCAACAAGACAATCTACTGGTCGCTGCCCATTCAAAAAATCAGTTACTGCGAATCACTCCCGAGAAAAAAATAGAGGTACTCATTTCCGGGCGTCCGTTTCAGTTTTCGCATCATCTTACCATCGATGCAGATGGGAATCGATATATTGCAGATGGCTATGCCAAAACGATCTGGAAAGTTTCTTCAAACGAGAAAGAGACAAAACCGATTGAATTCATTGCCGGCGATATTCTAAAAAATCCAGTCGGTTTAACCTGGCACAAGAATTTACTTTACGTGGCTGATCCAAAAGCGAAAGCGATATTTATTATTGATCAAACGGGAAAACTGAAATCGAAATTCCCGGAAAAGTGATCTTTATTTTCATTGATAATATCTTCCCGGATAAACCGGAACCAAACAGGGGGATAGGCGTTAGGTAGTAGGCGTTAGGGAAAAGTAGGTTAGGCTTTCCAGCCTGACAAATGTGGTTTCCATGAAGCTCGCCTTTTGATTGACCAGCGAACGGACCTTATTATCTCGAAAAGTATGTGCGTAATGATGTCAGGCTGGAAAGCCTAACCTACGATTCATCAAAATATCCTGCCAGTTTTTCGCAGCATTTCATTGATAAGAGCTTAATACGAAACATAATACGAAACAGTAGTTAACGCCGATGAATACCTCCTCTGCTCCTCCGAAAAAACGGCGAAATGTGGCTGCGATTGGTCCGCGTTTGCGGTCGCTTTATCTTCTCGTGCTGGCGTTGGTTGCCATTCTGGTTGCTAATTCGTTGTATCTGGTCAGTATCACGACGATGGAATGGTTCTCGGGGCAACTTTATCAGAATTATTTCTATCAGGTCATGTTTCTGTTTCACATTCTGCTGGGAATTATTTTTCTGGTTCCATTTGTGGTTTTTACCTTCATTCATTTTCTCAATACGAATAATCGCAAAAAACGCCGAACCGTTTATGTTGGTTATGCGTTATTAACGATCAGTCTGGCCCTGTTAATCAGCGGTATTTTGCTGGTGCGAATTTCCGGTCTGTTTGAGTTGAAAACGCCCTCACTGCGCCGCTTCACCTATTGGTTACACGTCATAACCCCGTTAGTCGTCGTTTGGTTTTACTGGCTGCATCGTCAAACGGGACCGAAAATAAAATGGCGACTGGGATTCAATTACCTGGCAGTTATCGCAAGTACGATGCTCGTTATGTTCGTGCTGCATTCGCAAGATCCACGTCAATGGAATGTGACCGGTCCACAATCTGGAGCAAAGTATTTTGATCCCTCTCCGGTGCGCACGACGACCGGGAAGTTCATTCCTGCTCAATCACTGATGATGGATGAATATTGCAAGGCTTGTCATGCGGATGTCCATGCCAGTTGGGAAGACAGCGTTCATCATTTGAGTTCGTTCAACAACCCTGTCTACCTGGCATCGATTCGAGAATCAAGAGAGGTGTTAATGAAACGAGACGGATCGATTCAAACCTCTCGCCTTTGTGCAGGCTGTCACGATCCGGTTCCATTTCTCAGTGGCGCGTTTGATGACCCGCAATTTGATGACATTAATCACGCGACCGCTCGCGCTGGTATCACTTGTACGTCGTGTCATTCGATTACGCATGTGAACAGTGTGAAAGGAAATGGCGACTACACGATTGAAGAACCGCTGCATTATCCATTTGCTTACAGCGATAATCCGGTTCTCCAGTGGATTAACCATCAATTGGTCAAGGCGAAACCGGCAATGCACAATAAAACTTTCTTGAAGCCGTTGCATAAAACGACAGAGTTTTGTTCTGTATGCCATAAAGTAAATTTACCGGGACAGTTAACCCATTACAAAAAGTTTTTAAGAGCGCAGGATCATTACGATTCCTTCCTGCTCAGCGGGATATCCGGGCATAGCGCCCGTAGTTTTTATTATCCAAAGCAGGCGGAAAAGAACTGCAACGATTGCCATTTGCCTTTGATTGAATCAAACGATTTTGGGTCCGACTTTTTCGATGACAGCGGCGTACTAAAAGCACACGATCATCTGTTTCCCTCGGCCAATACGGCGTTAGCCTGGTTGCGAGATAAACCAAAGGTAGTTGAGGCTCATCGCCAATTCTTAAAAAATAACGTGATGCGTGTCGATATTTTCGGGATAAAAAAAGGAAATACGATTGATGCCCCGCTTCAAGCTCCGTTGCGTCCATTGTTACCGACCTTGGAACCAGGGAATACTTATGTGATGGAAACGGTCCTGCGAGCGTTACGGGAAATGGGGCATCATTTTACGCAAGGAACAACCGATTCCAACCAGATTTGGCTTGATGTAACGATCTCCAGTGGCGGGAAAATAATCGGGCGCAGCGGCGCATTGGATGATACCCGCCGAGTCGATCTGTGGGCGCATTTTGTGAATGTTTTCCTGCTTGATAAAGATGGAAACCGAATTGAACGTAGAAATCCGCAAGATATTTTCACGCCACTTTACAATCATCAAATCGGACCGGGCAGCGCTCAAACGGTTCATTACCAGTTTGAATTGCCCGAAGATGTCGATGCTCCGGTTGAAATTAGCGTAAAATTGCAATATCGAAAATTTGATTCCACGTTGTTGAATTTTGTTCGCGAAACTCAAAAGCCGGGAGACAGACCGCTGCGAGATGCGAAACTTGGCGAACCGTATCTAAATCAGTTTCCGATTATCACCGTTGCAGAAGACCACATCGTTCTTCCGGTGGCAGGAGTAAAGATTGAACCGGAGCAACAAAACAGCAAAGTTGCAGCCTGGGAACGCTGGAACGATTACGGCATCGGGATGTTACAAAAAGGAAAGGCGACACTTCGGCAAGCAGCCGATGCGTTTGGCACAGTGGAACAGGCGGGTCGGTACGATGGTCCGCTGAATTTGGCGCGTGTCTATTTTCGCGAGGGGCGATTAGATAAAGCCGTCAATGCGATCAAGCGAGCTTCTGCGTTTGATACGCCTGCTCCTCCGGCGTGGACAATCGCCTGGCTGAGCGGCAGGATCAATCGTCAACAGGGAAATTTACAAGCTGCAGAAAGCAACTTCCGAAGTGCACTCTACGATCAAACCCCCGAAATGCAAAAACGCGGTTTCGATTTCAGCCTCGATTACGTTGTCATCAACCAATATGGGGAAGTGTTGTTCGATCTGGCTAAGCAACAACGTGGTGAATCGCGTGCCGCTGATCGCAAAAAGTATCTTGAACAAAGTATCGAACAGTTCCAGAAAACATTGGGAATTGATCCGGAAAATGTCACTGCACATTACAACCTGCAACTTCTCTATGCTCAAATAGGAATGGATGACCTGTCCAGAGAGCATCAAAAACTTCATGCCCTTTACAAGCCGGATGATAACGCGGCAGATATCGCAATTGCAGCCGCCAGAAAACGGTACCCGGCTGCGAATCATGCTGCAGAGGCTGTTGTTATTTATCCCCTGCAACGCAAAGGGGCTCCCGGATTTTCAAAACTATTGGCAATCAGCAAAAGTAAATAACTCCCATGAATTCAAGTAGCGATAAAGAAGATCTTCAAGAAGAGGGCGACGATTCAGCGGTCGGGCGTGCCTTCAAAGTTTCAGCGGTGATCATTCTTTGCCTTGCTGCAATGGTGATGATTGGTATCTATCTTTTCAACGAACAGGAACAAGCCCCGGTAATAATCGAAACGCCACTCGATGTCCCAACGGTTCGCGATGAGACATCAATCGTCATTCCTGAATTACCTTTTACCGATATCACCGATACAGCCGGCATCAATTTTCAACATGAAAACGGTGCCCGTGGCGAGAAACTTTTGCCTGAATCGATGGGAAGCGGCTGTGCATTTTTCGATTGCGACAACGACGGCGATCAAGACATTCTGCTTCTCAATTCAACAACATGGAACGCCGAAGATAAGAAAAATGATGCTGCTCAAACGATGAAACTGTATCTCAACGATGGAGCAGGCAAGTTCAGTGATGAAACAGAAAAATGGGGACTCAACATCAAAATGTACGGCGAAGGGGTCGCTTGTGGTGATTACGATAATGATGGATTCGTCGATCTTTTCATCTCTGCACTAGGGAAAAATCATCTTTTCCAGAATAAGAATGGCACCTTCAAAGAAGTCACTGATATCGCCGGAATCGCAGGCGAACGAAATGCGTGGAGTACCAGTTGCGGCTGGTTCGATTACGATAACGATGGGCTGCTTGATCTGTTTGTCTGTAATTATCTTGGCTGGAGACGCGAGTTTGATGTTGCACAAAACTTTCAGCTCACCGGAGGGGAGCGAGCTTACGGTCGTCCGCAGGTTTTTCCAGGGGCGGTTTCGTATCTTTACCACAACGAAGGGGAAGGCAAGTTTCGTGATGTGAGTGCTCAAGCGGGCATTGAAATTAAAAACCCAGCGACCAACAACCCGCTGGGAAAATCGCTGGGGGTGACGTTTGATGATTATGACAACGATGGCAATCTCGATATTTTTGTATCGAACGATACGGTGCAAAACTTTCTGTTTCGTAATAAAGGGGATGGCACATTTGAAGAAATCGGCGCCATCTCTGGGGTTGCTTATGATTCTGCGGGGAACGCCCGAGGAGCGATGGGACTGGACAGCAGCCGGTTTCGCAATAACAAAGAAATTGGTATCGCGATAGGAAACTTCGCCAACGAAATGACGGCACTCTACGTTTCTCCCAGCGATGATCTGCAATTTAGTGACGAGGCAATTTCTTCCGGGTTAGGGCCACGCACACGGCTTAGTTTAACATTTGGCCTGTTCTTTTTTGATTGCGATTTGGACGGACGGCTCGATTTATTCACTGCCAACGGTCATCTGGAAGAAGATATTAACAAGGTGCAAGCTAGCCAGTTTTATGAACAGCCGCCACAACTGTTCTGGAACAGTGGACCAGATTCGACAACCGAATTCGTCCAGGTGCCGCTCGATAAAACGGGAACCGATTTTTCAAAAAGTATTGTCGGACGAGGGGCAGCCTATGCAGATATCGATGCCGATGGTGATCTGGATATTTTGATTTCAACAACAGGCAAAAAAGCACGATTGCTGCGGAACGATCAGACTTCGGGAAATCATTGGATTCGCTTCAAACTAATCGGCAGTAAAGCCAACCGCGATGCCATCGGGGCAACCATTACGATTAAATCTGGACAGGGAACCCAGTTCCGCAGGGTGATGCCGACCCGCAGTTATTTATCGCAGGTCGAATTACCGGTCACCTTTGGTTTAGGGCAGCAAGAAAACATTTCAAGTATTACCATTGAATGGCCCAGCGGAAAAACAACCCGCCTGGAAAATCTTTCTTCCAACAAACTTTATACAATTAAAGAAGAATCATAAACAGAAGACCGGTAAGAAATTAATCGACCGAAGTGTAACGATACATATTGGGAACATCCGGTTCAAAAAGACCAACATGATTAAACGGGGCGATTTGCCGTTTTACATTGCTGATAAAATCATCGACAGCCCCTTGATTCTTACTGCTTCGGTTTCGATGCAAGTTTTCTAACTCTTCATACAGTTTCTGTACCAGGGCGACGAACTTAGCATCATTCGCACAAAGAAACGCAGGTGAGGAACCGCTGTCGAGTTGATATCTTTTTTCAAACGTGGTCGCTGCTGCAAAATAGAGCATTGTCCAGGCTGTAAACAGAGGGAAGTTGCTCAGCGATTCGTAACAGCCTGCGACAAGAAGATCGATCAATCGCAGTTCTTCGATAAGACCCTGTGAATACATCTTCAAAGAAAATTCCTGTTGCGGACCGGTTTCTTCAAGAAGAATTTTCGAGAGGCGTTCAATTCCCGAAAATGTATGAGCAAGTCCGGTACTGTGAAGAGGGTCAATGAAGCCGACTGAAAATGGTAATGCCGCCCAATCAGCTCCGGATGCAAATTCTCGTAACCGTTGCAGCCGACCGCTGCGGAAAACTTTTCCTGGAAATGTGGCCAACTTTGCCTGTGAGAGCATTTTTGAAATCGATGGTTTCGATTGGAGAAGCGATTCCCACGCTTGCTGTGGTGTTGCGATTTTCATTTCATCATTAAAGCCGCCTTGTGAAAGGAAACCGAGGCTGGTCAATCCATTTTCAAAGCGAAGTTGCCACATCCATCCATCAGAAAACAGATGATGCACGGCTGAATCATCGACTGGAAACGGATGATCGTGCCAACTTCGCCCAACGTCACCGATCCATTCTTTAACAGGAACAACATGATCCCAGTGACTATAGATGGCGGAAGAATTTGTTTGCAGTTTTTCTGTTATCAGAGGTATCTTTAACAGATTAAGAAGAACTCCACTTTCTCCCGTGGCATCAACAATAAAACGGCTGCGTAACGTTTCACTTTTCATATCACGGTTAAAAGTAACGCTCCAATTTTGTTGAGCGGGATGCTCGATTTCAATCTGATTTGCATTCTCGAACAAACTCGCAGAATATTTTTGTGCAACATTCGCCAAAAATTGATCAACATCGGGACGATACCATTGCGTATCTGCTTTTTTCCGAGATGAATTAGCCGTGACGAGCAAATCATGTTGATGGTTTTGACCGACAGAATATTCTTTTTCGCAGCCGTGCCAAAAGTAACTGAAGCCTCGTTTACAGCCGCATAAAATATCGGGATAGCTGTTTTGCCAGTCTCCAAAATGGGTCAGCGGAAGTAATTCCGGCAAGTCGTATTTGAGTGAAAGTGATCGCAGAATAAGATTTGCAGCCGGAGTTGATGATTCTCCGATGGTAAATCGTGGATGTTTGCGATGATCAATTATCGCAACTGAGATGCCACTTCGCGCAAGAATCGCAGCGAGCAGGCTCCCCCCTGCCCCAGAGCCAAGTATGATCAGATCGTAGAAACAGCGGCTATTCATTCGGAACAATCTCCACAGATAATTTTCGGCAAGCTCGACTGGGTCAAATTCATTTGATGCAAGCGTTCTACTCTCTCTTTTCTACAAGTACAACAAGAAAAGAATTGCTCGGCGTCCCATAAGTCAACAAAAACTCGTCCTCGTTTCTGTGATAGACCTTGCTGCAGAACAGTTTCAAGCGATTTGCCAGAAGGGGGAGAGAAATCGCCTTGCTTTTCGAGCAGCTCCAACATTCCGTTGCCTCGGCGAGTTGGAATGATGGAGCAACAATCAACGAGCCGACTAAATGCGTAATCGAGTGACCGCAGCGCCCAATCGGCCCCTTCACTTTCGCTTAAAAAAGGTGGCTTGAGCAGAATAAAAGCTCGTGTGTGAATGTTCTGGTTGTGCAGAAACTCGCAGGCGCGGTCGAAATCATCCAGGTCCATTTTTTTGTTAAGAACGTGAAGCAATTCAGGGTGGCAGGTTTCCAGCCCCATTGCAATTTCAAGTTCTGCGGGGGCAATGAAATCGCGAAATCTTAAACAATCGTCCGTACATAATGCAGGATGATTTTCGACGATAACTCGATCATAACCGTTAACGAGTTTTGCAATTGCGGAATAATCCTGAACAGGAATTGCTTTTCGATCAAAAAAATTGCCGCTGTTATAAAGTTTAATTTCTCGGGCAGATTCTGAACCCGCTAATTGAGACAATGCAAAACATATCTGTGCAGGAATTTCCCCCGGTCGAACGGAATGGTTAAGTGTATTTTTCCAAAGATCGCACATTAAACAGCGAAAAGAACATTCTCGGTTGGTCAAAAAGAGGGTGGCGATATCAATAATTTCGCCCGAGGAGTTACATTCCTGTTCGAGATGAAAGGCGTACGGACGGCTGGAAGTGATTTTGTTTTTGTGACCTCGCAGAGCAAGAATCTCAGCATCAGAAAATCGAGGCCACTGCTCAGGATTTGTACTACTAATGGTTAACCTCTTTGCGACTTTTTTGCGACTTTCTGTAACCTCTGCGATTCATTGAGCCTATTGAACTATATGCGATCTAAGTTGTGACTCATAAAGAACCACGAAAGGAACGAAAAACACGAAAGAAGTATTGGCGTGTAACACACAACCGACATGCGTTTTGATGATTCGTAGGTTAGGCTTTCCAGCCTGACAAATGTGGTTTCCAAGATAATCACTTTTCGGTTTAGCCAGTGAACTCTGTCTTATTAATTGAAAGATAGCTATACAGAGGAAGGTTTCATCTGGCTCGCTACCTTTCTTTTTTGGTAAAAAAAAGGAGTCACGCAAAGACGCAGCGACGCAAAGAGCTTCCCATGTTGCATCAAATAATAAGTGAGGCTCGAACAAACCAATGAAACCACTTTTAAGAAACTTTTCTTTTATTCTCTCCTTATTTAATTTTCTTTGCGTCTCCGCGCCTTTGCGTGAAACTCTTTTTGTTTTTCATGAAACTCCATGATGAGAAACGGTAGACTTTCCAGAGGTCAGCTTGCGAGAAAGTTTTTCAACAAACACTTGTGCTGGGCGCCAATTATACTGGTTTATTCCGCTGAATAGTAGCTTTTAAAGATCAGTGCAACTCGTGTCAGGCTGGAAAGCCTAACCTACTTTTACTTATTTTGTTTTGGCTACGCCGGGTTAGGTTTTCGTCATGAAAGAGTTTGCGTACTGCTCAATTGCTTTTGCTTTAGGTCGTATAGAGTTCGGCAAACGCTTGACGATAGGCGAGTTGGTTGGCTGGGAACAGGCGAGAAAAATCTTCCTCACTGGCAACGCCGTGCTGAAATCTTCGCTTTTCGTAAACGAGCATCTCGATCCCCGTTATGGCTTTGACGCCCTTGCGGAC
>Ga0316209_1002075_pt1 | contig 17395 bp, 23 predicted proteins | sample 6monopyrite_MG_FD_204945 | JGI IMG/M metagenome (GOLD analysis project Ga0316209, IMG submission 204945) | Microbial mat bacterial communities from mineral coupon in-situ incubated in ocean water Damariscotta River, Maine, United States -... | ecosystem: Environmental > Aquatic > Marine >...
CGCTGTTCGTGCCGTTGATCCAGATACAAAATGCTCGATCAATCTGTCTTGTTTATATTTGCTTAAACGGCTCTTTCGCATGTCCATAATTATAAACTTTCTCGTTTATCTAGGACAGCCCCTAAAATTATATTAAGTGGGTTTATTAACTCGCATTATCCACATAATCGCCATGAAAACACCTTTGGCACGGGGCAGTATTAGCGCACTTAGACCTATTATAAATGTGATTGGTATTGATATTTCAATCCACATATTATCCAGACCCATATCTAGCATTAAAAATATTATTGGCATAGTTAAATGACCAGAAATAAGAATAGTTGCCCATGCGGGGCCATCATCGGAATTTAGTGCGGTGAAATCTTGCCCACAATTAGAGCATTCCTTATATGGGGTGATATAGCCATGTAGGATTTTACCAACCCCACATTTGGGGCATTTATTAAAAAACCCGCGGGTAATAGCTTGTTTTTTATTGATTGGTGTCGTCATTCTTTTCTACGCTGCTGTCTTATCTTAACCAGTCATCTGCCCAGACCAGCCCGCATTGACATCAAGCGTCGTTCCAGAGATATAGCGTGCATTATCAGAGGCCAAAAAGGCGGCGGCGTTGGCGATTTCCTCGGGGTGGATAGATCCAGTAGGCAGGCTGTGGTAGCTTTTCACGAATAGCTCCATCGCTGCGTTGCTAAGGTTTTTCATGGCGTCACTGGATTTTTCACCGTGCCACATTATGGTTTTAACAGCTGTCGGGGCAATGGCATTAACTGTTATATTGCTGTTCCCTAAATCCAGAGCAAGAGATTTTACCAGCCCTATAACTGCCCATTTACTTGCACTGTAAGACGCAAGCTGAGAAACACCGCGCCGCCCAGCAACAGAGCTGATCGCTATTACTTTTCCGCCAAATTTGCTTTTCTCTAAATATGGAATGGCAGGGTGAATTGTGTTGGCAACGCCCGCCACATTAACCTCCATAATGCCTTTAAAAATTTTATCGCTTTCATTTTCAAAGCCTGCGCCGTTTGAAATACCCGCATTTGCAATAACAATATCAATGCTACCTAATATTTGTGCAGCCTTATTTGTGGCGCCAAGCATTTGCGCGCGGTCTCTAACATCGGCAATAAGGAAAATTGCATTTACGCCCTGTTGTTTCACAAGTGCAACGGCTTGCTCTAAATCTTGCTTTGATGAAAGGGGGTAGGAGATTATATCCGATAGGGCATTGGGCGATGCAATATCGAGCATAGCAATATTTGCCCCGTCTTGTGCCAGTTTAACAGCCATTGCCAAACCAATACCACGGGCTGCACCGCTTATCAGGGCTGTGCGACCTTTTAGTGGCTTATCTTTAGAAGATGAATTTGCATTTTCATCTGAAGGTGATGCCAAGGAAATTCCAGAAGCAGGTAAAGAGGCTAGAGCAACTCCGCTTGCTGCGACCATTCCTGCTTTTTTTATGAAGTCACGGCGAGATGCTTTTTCTGAGTTGCAGGATTCATCGCCGTGATTGTCATCGTTATTATTCATTATCTATTCTTCTGAAGCTTTTTCTTCAGTAGTAGCCGCTTCTTCCGTAGTAGCCGCTTCTTCAGTAGTAGCTTCTTCTTCCGTAGTAGCCGTTTCTTCAGTAGTAGCCGTTTCTTCCGTAGTAGCCGCTTCTTCAGCAGATGTTTCGTCTTTTACAGTAATGCAATCGCACTTATATAGACCAAAAGTATCTTTGTTTGTATAGCGAATATTATCCACGCATTTCAGGTTAATTCTTCCTGCTTTATCTTCAATTTCTTCACCTGTTTCTTTGTCTTTCTTGAAGAATTTTTGAGATATATTGAATTTTAATTCAACTTCACTTATTTCTTCATCAAAACTTGATTCGTAGATATCAATATCCATTTCAGTGCGAACATTTGCTTTTTTATGGTTTTCAATAAATAGTATCATTCCGTCCTTACCATATGATACTTCTCCATCATCATAATGAAGGAAATCCTTGGCAAAATTCTTTTTAACCATTTCGATAGCTGTGTCATAATCTGGTTTATTCATGTTCTCTTGTAAAACAGCGTAGTAGTCGATCACATGTTTTTCAGGATCAGATTTTTCTGCTGCGTATGATGTGTATGGAACAATAAGTGATGCTGCTACTAAAGCAACTGTAAGGATTTTTTTCATTTTATAACCTCATTATCTTTTTAATTTGTACCCCATTGTCTGCATTTGATTACCAAAATGCAACTAATAAAGAGATGCATGGGGAAGTTTATTTGCTTATTATGGTTTTATGGGTTTTTCACGAACTGTTTGTGGCAGATTTTGTGGCATAGTCGGGGTCATAGTCGTTGATGGAATATTGTTAGGGCTGCTATTGTAACAACTAACAGGAAGTTCTAATAACTCAGGCCATTTATCAACCCAGCCAGTGCTATGTTTTGCTTCTTGGACTAGCATAGTTTGAATGCAGTTAGTTGGTGGCATAGATTGCATGAAACTATGAATGATTGTGGGTGGAACAATATTATCACGTCCACCTATAAAGTGATATTGTGGCATCTTAGTTAATGAAGCCGCTTCGATTAAGGGGTTTATTGATTTTGTCATTGCTGGTGATCCATGCAAAGTCGTATATGCGTTGTGATCCAAAATCCCTGCAACTGTACGAAGTGATACTATATCAGAACGCTTTGCCGCTAATAACGTTGCTATTGCTCCACCACCTGAATAACCAATTACATTAAACGTTTTTATATTATACCGATTGGCAATATCATCTAGGGCAGTGTTATATGCCTCTATAGCATCTTCTGAAAAGCTGGCTTCGTTGCTGTAGCTACTATTGCATTTATCCGTAACCGATAGCATGCCAGTATATTGGCATGGGCGGGCTATATATATAACATTTTCGGATTTATCTTTTGAAGCAAGATGAAGTGCCACGGGGTTAAACGGAGTAGATGTTAAACTTATTTCACTATTTTCGCCTTCTATATAGATATTTGCAACACTGCCTCGCTCATGAATACGCTCATAAGCCCGAAGTATAAAAGGGGCTGCAGAAATATCACGTTTAATCATCCAAGCAGGCGCTGCAATTCTTTGTGCGGTTTCAGTTCGCATGTACGGATAGGTTGTTCCTATACAGCCACCCAGAGCCAGAATTGCCAGAAATCCAGCTTTTATAGATAGTGAATCAATAAATTTGTTAATTTTCATGCGTCAAAAACCATTTTTAAGTAAACTCTATGGTAAGACGCTATCACTAATAGAAAGCTTAATCACTAGCATGTGTAAAGTTTTCCTCAGCTTTCCACCCTTTTTTCCAAAGTGACATCGGAACTACTTCTGCGGGGAAGCCATTATCATGAAACCACGAGTCGACAGCGTAGCCTTTTTGATCTCGTTTGGTGTGAATGACAGCGGTTCTATGTGGCCACCTGCCACCATGAAGTAAAGGGATTCTTGGATCTGGTGCATAAACATCATGAAATTTTAATAATCCACGTTCTTTCAGTAACATAAGGTATATTGTTGTGTTCGTACTTTCATCGACGCAGTCATGGTGGAAATTCCCCATATTCCTGAATGTGCCAAATTTATCAACCTTTGTGCCAGTTTTTTCGCCGACTATTTGTTCAAAAACACCTATTGATGATGAGACTTTTTTTCTTTCTTCATCTGGGTTTCGAGCAGGGGCGCCATAAATTTTTTCTACCTTCAGCCAATCATCGGGTGAGAATTCAACGCTGACAACTTTTTTACAGCCGTAATTATAACAATGTTGGAAAATATTTCCTTCGGGTGGCTTAATGCTTTGTGATGTAAGATAAGAGGCAGAATTCTTCGGCGGAATTGAACACCCACTCATAAAGCATAGAAATGATATGGTTAATATTCTATTCAATGATTATCTCTATTGGTGTGTGATCAGAAGGGCGTTCCCAGCCACGTGGCGATTTGTTAATGGTACAGCTTTTAAGTCGGTCAGCCATAAGCGGAGATAGTAGGAAGTGATCAATTCTGATGCCGTTATTTTTTTGCCAAGCGCCCGCCTGATAATCCCAAAAGGTGTATTGTTTATCTTTGGTATTAAATACCCTAAAAGCATCGGTTAAACCAAGATTTAATAAAGCTCTGTATGCGGCGTGAGTTTCCGGGCGGAATAGGGCGTCGCCTTCCCAATTTGATGGGCTGTAACAATCTTTGTCCTCAGGAATTACATTGAAATCTCCGCCTATTATAAATGAAATATCGTTATCACGTAGATATTTTAAACGCTTATAAAGCAGTTCCATCCATTCTAGTTTATAGTCATATTTGCTGTCGGGGACTGGGTTTCCATTGGGTAGATATATATTTATTACGCGTAAATTGTTTATATCAGCCTCTATATATCTGGCTTGTTCATCATTACCATCGTTAGGTAGGTGGTCAAGCTCAATGTTAATGTGGTGCTTGGAAATTATAGCAACTCCGTTATAGGCTTTTTGAGTAACGGCATAGTTTTTATATCCTATATTTTCAAACTCGCTTGTGGGAAATTCTAGCCCTTTAAGTTCTTGAATAAAAAGCACGTCAGGATTTTCCTCATTGAGATAGCGTTTGACGTGCTCTAAACGAGCTTTAATAGAGTTTACATTCCAAGATACGATTTTCATGTATATATTTCTTTTGCTTAATTTTTGTTTAGATAACCGAAAAAGAAGTGCCGCAGCCGCAGCCAGCCGTAGCGTTAGGGTTTTCTATTTTGAAACCTGTTCCTATAAGCCCTTTTTCGAATGAAATTGTTGCTCCGTCTAAAAAGCCCATTGAAATATCATCGGTGGCAATTACATCATTAAAGATTAAATCTTGTGGGTTTTTATCTTCGCTAAGCTCCATCTTATATTGGAATCCAGAGCAACCACCGCCCTCTACGCGCACTCTAAGCATAAGGGAATTTTTCCCTTGCTCACTACGAAGTTCATTTATACGCTTTACCACGCTGTAATCTACATTTAAGCTCATGTGATTGAGTATATATTTATAACATGCAGGTAATCAACAACAATGGAACAATCTTCTTATAATTACTGTGCTTTACCGCTTGCTTCTTATGCCTCTAAGCCTGAGGATTCTCTTGGTAGGGTGCATGCCGAGCCTGAAAGCCGACGTCGTAACGCTTTTCAACGTGATAGGGACAGGATTATACATTCCAGTGCTTTTCGCCGTTTAAAGTATAAAACGCAAGTGTTTGTATATCATGAGGGAGATCATTACCGTACTCGACTTACACATACGCTAGAGGTTGCACAAATCACCCGAACATTGGCTCGCGCCCTGATGGTTAATGAGGATTTGGCAGAAACTATAGCTCTGGCACATGATATGGGGCATACACCTTTTGCACATATTGGTGAGGATCACCTGAAAGTGGCAATGGAGCCATATGGGCGTTTTGAGCATAATGACCAATCTTTGAGGGTTCTAACCACTTTAGAGCGCAAATATCCGAAATGGAATGGATTAAACCTTACATGGGAAACGTTAGAAGGGGTGATAAAGCATAATGGCCCAGTTACGGGAGAGCCGCATATAGCCGCCCGTGAGTTACAATCAAAGATGGATATGCGTTTTGAGACTTATGCCTCTATGGAGGCTCAAGTGGCCGCTATTTCTGATGATATAGCCTATAATAACCATGATATAGAAGATGGCATACGCTCCGGCTTGTTTAGTATAGGTGATTTGGAAGAAGTACCTTTATTACATGATGTTATGAGCGGAGTTAGGACGGAATATCCAGATATTGCAGACCGTTATCTTATTCAAGAAACAAAACGTGATATGATTGGGGTGATGGTTGATGATGTTATGGAGCAAACACGCGGGCGTTTAGCAGAGGTGAAACCAGAATCACCTGATGATATTCGCATGGCTGGTAAACAAGTGGTGGCTTTTTCTCCTGAAATGCATGAAAAGGTTAAGGTTTTAAAGGGGTTTTTATATAAACGTATGTATAAGCATTATACTATCAATCGCATAGGGGTGAAGGTTGAGCGTATCATTGGCGATCTGTTTAAAGCTTTCCACAAGAATTATATGTTGCTTCCTGATAACTGGCAGCGCCGTATAGAAAAAAGTGGAGCGTTAGAGAATGAGCAGCTAAGAGCGCGAATCGTCGCTGATTATATAGCTGGAATGACTGATCGTTATGCCATAAGAGAGCATGAAAGGCTCTTTGACCTTTACTGGGATTTGCGCTAGTTTTTTCATATGCGATTCTTTAATTTTACACGCGTTCGTCGTGTTATATGAATTAGCTTTATTTGAGTAAATCTTAGGGAATATATAACAATGAGCCAAGGCGACCAGTTCCATCAATACGGATATGACCATTATTTAAAGGCACCCAAAAAGCCTAAGAGTTCACGGTCTGAATATTACAGTGGCAGAACTGGATTGTTGCGTAGTGTGCAAAGCCCTGCTGTGGCAAGTATTGTTTTGTTTGCTGCCGCAATTTTATTCGTTTGGGCTGTCGTTGCAACTTATCCTACTGATGAAGGGCGTAACCACCCGATACCAATTGTAAAAGCTGACCTTAGACCAATTAAACAAAAGCCTGAAAAAGCTGGTGGTATGGATATTCCAAATAAGAAAAGCACTATATTGGCGCGTTCGGGCTATCCATCAATAAAAGATGAACAGGGTAAAATTGAAAACCTGTTGGCGATGAAAAGTGATACTCCGCTCATGAGTAAAGCAGAGGTTATCAGCAGTTTTGAGAGTCCCTCGAATACGGATGTAAATCAGTCGTCTATGTCTGAAAAAGGGTTAGTTATACCTCGTAGTGAGGAAGCTGTGGCCGTTGATACTTCACCTGCGATTGAGGAAACTGAGGTTGTTAGTATAAAACCTGCATTTGAGATTGAAGAACCTGTTGAGCCTAAGGTGAACGATATTTTACAAAAGATTGGTTCTACAAAAAATGATGATGGTTCTAAAGCTAAAAGCAGTGGGTTTGAACAAAAGGTAGCCTCTGCCGCGATGGTAAATAAGCCCTTGATGAAAAGACCTAAAGCTATTCATGGAGCAGGTAAAGCTCCTGAAACTATTGATTATGTCCGCAGTGTATTGGGCAAAAACAAGAGTAGCGCTGCTCCTCAGGATATAGAGCCAGCCGCAGGAATTGTCAGAAATCCAGAAATAACAGCAGGTATGTATTTTGTTCAGCTTGCCAGCATTACCGACCCTAAACGCGCTGCAAGTGAGTGGGCAAAAATGCAGAAAAAATATCCTATGTTGATGCAATCAAAATTTCGTATTCAAGAGGCATCACTTAGTAACGGCAGATTCTATCGTATTCAAGCTGGGCCGATGAGTAAGGCCAGTGCAAGCCGTATATGTAATGAATTAAAGCGTGCTAAGAAGCCTGGAGGGTGCCTTGTCGTTAAATAGAGATTTTGGACGTGGGGCGCAAGATGCTTTATCGTGCATTTTCTCTGTATCGGGTAAGGATTTAAGTGAGGCAGAAATTGCTCTATTTAGGAGCTCTAACCCATTTGGCTTCATTTTATTTCAACGAAATTGTGAAAACCCAGAGCAAGTAAAAAAGCTGGTTAATTCATTAAAAGATCTTGTCGGGCGCGATTGTCCAATATTGATAGACCAAGAAGGCGGAAGGGTGCAGCGTTTTAAACCTCCTCATTGGCGAGAATATAAGCCTATGAAGTTTTTTGGTGATGTTTATAACTCTGATCAACAAGAGGCTTTGGAAGCTTTGCGTTTTGAAACGTTGCGTCTTGCCGAGGAGCTTGTAGAGGCGGGGGTAAATGTGAATTGCTCACCTGTGCTTGATCTGTTTTTTGAAGGCGCGCATGATATTATTAGTGATAGAGCATTCTCTGAAGACCCTAATATAGTTGCTCGCCTTGGTTTGTCTGTGTGTCGTCATTTTTTAAATGCTGGAATAACTCCGATTATTAAGCATATCCCGGGTCATGGCAGGGCGCATGCTGATAGTCATCTTGAATTACCTAGGGTAAATACTGTCCTCGAAGATTTATCTGTAACAGATTTTGCGCCATTTCGTGATATTGCTGCTTCTGATGTTGGTGGAGCTGTTTGGGCAATGACCGCACATATAGTTTATGAAAAAATAGATGATGAGCTTCCTATATCGCTTTCATCGGTGGCTATTGATAATGTGATCCGTAAGGATATTGGTTTTGACGGGTTACTAATATGCGATGATTTGGATATGAAGGCGCTCGATAAATATGGATCAGTATCAGATAAAGCCAATAAAGCATTAGATGCGGGTTGTGATTTGGCGTTATATTGCGCTGGAGAAGTCGATAAAATGACAGAATTGGCGCTAAATTTACCAAATTTAAGCGGTAAGACGCTAAAAAGATTGAAAAAAGCCACTGAATTTAAGAGTATAGCAGTGTAATGAATGATAATGCAGTGATAGAGAGTGAAAATAAGGGTGATGTACCATTAGGAAGCAAGAATCTTTCTGAAGATGGCGTGGATCGTTTGCTATTGGATATAGATGGCTATGAAGGGCCTATTGATGTTTTATTGGAAATGGCACGCAATCAAAAAGTTGATCTAGCAAAAATATCTATATTACAGTTGGTACGTCAATATCTGGATTTTATAGAGCGCGCTAAACAGCATAATCTAGACCTCGCCGCAGAATATTTGGTTATGGCTGCGTGGATGGCTTATCTAAAATCGCGTTTATTTTTACCAAAAGATGAAACAGATGAAGAGCCAAGCGCAGAGGATATGGCGCAAGCTTTGCAGTTCCAATTACAGCGTTTGGAGGCAATGCAAAATGCTGCGCAAATGTTATCAGATCGCCCCCAACTAGGCACGGATATATTTGCAAGAGGGCAAACGCAAGAGTTTGGTACCAAGACTATAACAACTTGGAAAGTTAGTCTTTATGATTTATTGCAAGCTTATGGTGCGATTGAACGCCGTAAGGAGGACAGTCATTATGATTTACCTGAATTTAGGCTTATGTCCACTGAACGTGCGACGAGCAATTTATCCCAAATGTTGGGAGCTTTACCTAAAAAGGGCTTAAATAGTGTTTGGGCAACGCTGCATAGTTTTATTCCAGATACCGATGAGGATATTCTTTATGCACGTTCAACCTTGGCTTCTACATTTACTGCTGGGTTAGAGCTAGCCAAGCAGGGTCAGCTTGAGTTCAGGCAAGAGGGCTTGTTTAAACCTATTTATATGCGAAGCCGCGGTGAAGGTGGGTAAAGGGTTATGTTTAAGGATAATGAATTTTTAAAAACTGTTTTAGGTTTATTCGGAGTTCCAGATATTACATTTGATTTTGCTGATCCTGTAGCAGTTTTATTCGCTGTCATTTTTAGTGAACAGATTTTTATTTTCTTTTTGTCTATTGTTATTTGGCTGGCTGTAAAGTTTTTTAGCTCTGGCGTTGGAAACAAGCCAACTGAGTTTATGGACAAGAAAAGAGATGATTTAGATGTTTCAACATATCAATATAGTGATATAAGCGACATGAAGAATATGTATAAGAGTGATAAAACTCCGGGGTTTTTCTCTGTGGTTTTTAAGGGGTTCTTATTGCCTGTATTGGTAATATTTATTGCAATAACGATAGCTATGGAATTTGCTTATGGATAATAAAAGTGATCAGATTAGGCTGTTAGAGGCAATATTATTTGCATCATCTGAGCCTATGGGGGCTTCTCAATTATCTGAGCGTTTGCCTGATAGTGCAAAGATTACAGATCTTTTGGAGGAGTTGAAGTCTCACTATGAAGATCGGGGGGTTAATTTAATCAATATTGAAGGTAAATGGGCGTTTAGAACTTCTGCTGATCTTGCTGAATATATGGATATTGAAAAACATCTACATAAAAAATTATCACGAGCAGCGATGGAAACCTTATCAATAATCGCATATCACCAGCCTATTACGCGCGCGGAAATTGAGAATATAAGAGGGGTCGGAACGCATAAAGGTACGCTTGATGCGCTTATTGAGGTTGGCTGGGTTAAGCCTGGCCGCAGACGTGAAACGCTGGGGCGGCCACTTACGTGGGTTACTACAACAGGATTTTTGGATCATTTTTCATTGGAAAGTCTTATGGATTTACCTGGTATGGACGAAATGAAGGCATCAGGATTATTAGATCGCAGACCTGCTATTGAAACTATACATCAAGATGATTTATTTGGTTCATCTTCTGGCTCTGGACAAGATGATGATGAAGGCGTAGAACATGAGTATTCAGAGGGTACATAAATCATGAGTATAATTGCTTTAATAATTTTGATAACATTACTTTGTGTCGTGGCAATGTTTGTTATGATGAATATTCCTAAAAATTCATCGAGTAAGCAAAAGGATTTAAGCGATAATGATCGTATAATTGGCAAAGAAGATTCCAGAGATATAGAAAAGAAGGATAAATAGACATGGCACCGAGCGCAGTACAAATTCTTATAGTTATCTTGATTGTTATGGTCTTGTTTGGAGCTGGACGTATTCCAACGATTATGGAGAATTTAGCCAAAGGGATTAACAGTTTTAAAAAAGGGCTAAAAGATGAAGAGGAAAAAGATTCTAAAACTCCTACTGCTTCAATAGAGGATAAACGCTCTAGCTCTGAAAATTCAGTAATTGATAAAAATAAAGATGAGTCTAAAGACATATAACGTACAAAAGACATCTTGATATGCTTTCAACAATTTATATGCCGTGGTGGGCTTGGGGATATTTGATAATAACTCTGGTTGTTTTTATATTGAGCTTGTCTGTTGATAAGGAATGTTGCGGCAATAAAATTTTTTCATCTATATTGTCGCTATTCACAATATCAGTCTCTGTAGTTGGTTTCTTTAATAATCAGGTAGTAGAGTTTTTTGGGTTGTTTATATTGCCTATGGTGGCTCTGGGAATATTCTGGGAATTCACCAGATCCGTTCAGGAAAGTGAAATTGCACAAGATATGCTGGATAAAGATTTGTCCCTTACAGATGGAGAGCGCAATTTTCTAATGAACGCTGCTATTGCATTTAATGCTATAATTGTTGTTCCAGGCTATGTTATGGGGCTTATTTTATGTTTTAATGTGCTAGGTTTTACGTTTCTATAGAGATTGTCTTTATGCTTGATTTTGGTTGGCCAGAACTATTCTTAATTATTGCTGTTGCTATTATTGTAATAGGGCCAGAGGAAATACCTGTGGTTATGGTTGCTCTTGGCCGTATTATGCGCCGCCTTCATTATGTTAAATATACAATATCTCAGCAATTTGATGATGTTATGAGAGATGCTGATCTTGATGATATTCGTAAAAGTGTTAATTTTGAAGCTCGTGATGAGCATGGTAAAGATCCTGAATTTGATGAAGCCGAGGCTGATGAGGAATATGCCGTAATTCCTAGTGAGTTAAGTGATGATGTTAAAGTAAAAAGTAAGGGAGGTGGCGGCGATGAGTGACGCTAAAAACTTTTCTGAAGAAAACACAGTAAACTCAGAGGCAAAACCCATAGTCTCTCACTTGGTTGAATTGCGAACCAGACTGTTGTGGGTAATCGGAATTATGATTGTAGGAACAGCGCTTAGCTTTGTTTTTGTTGATAACATATATAGTTTTCTTGTGCAGCCATTGGCAGATGCAATGAATGAAAACGATACAAATCGATTGATATATACAGGATTAACTGAGGCATTTTTTACATACTTAAAAGTTGCTTTCTTTTCAGGTATTTTTCTTACATTTCCTGTGCTTTTACTTCAGCTTTGGGTTTTTATTGCTCCTGGCCTTTATAAAAATGAGAAAAAAGCGTTTTTACCATTTATTGTAGCAACTCCAATGCTTTTTTTTCTTGGTGGGGCTTGTGTCTATTACATAGTTTTACCTATGGCATGGCCATTTTTCCTAAGTTTTCAATCCACAGGGGGCGATATGGCCTTGCCAATTCAGCTAGAAGCGCGGGTTAGTGAGTATTTAGATCTTATTATGACACTTATATTTGCTTTTGGTCTATGCTTTCAACTTCCTGTATTTCTAGTTTTGCTTGGTCGTGCAGGGCTGGTTAGTGCAGATTTTCTTGCTGCTAAACGGAAATATGCGGTTATTATAGCCTTCATAGTAGCGGCATTTTTAACTCCTCCCGATATGATCTCTCAAGTTTTGTTAGCCGTTCCCATATTGCTCCTTTATGAGTTATCTATTTTCTTGATTAGGAGGTCTGCGCCTAAAGATGCTGCAAACACCGATTGAAAAATATAAATCCATGATAGTTTCTGGTGCATTGCATGAAGATAATGTGCAAGAAAAAGCAGTGCAGGAGCTTCAGAGATTATATGATGATTTAGTATCTTTAGATGAAAAACCTGCTCTTAGCGCTTTCCAGCGTATTACAGGAATTGGTTCTGATGTTTGTACCCCGCCTCCGATGGGGGTTTATCTTTATGGAGGCGTTGGGCGCGGTAAATCTATGCTGATGGATTTATTTCATGATTCTTTGCCTGATAGTATAAAAAAGCGGCGAACTCACTTTCATGAATTTATGATAGAGGTTCATAATTATATCAATAGTCGCTGTCGTGAGGACGGTGTCACTTGTAACATAGATCAGGCCTTGCCGTCTTTAGCTGAAATCATATCTCGTAATTCTAAGGTCTTATGCTTTGATGAGTTTCATGTGGTTGATATTACAGATGCCATGATATTGGGGCGTTTGTTCAAGATGTTGTTTGAACTTGATGTTGTTGTGGTGGCTACAAGTAATTGGAAGCCAGAGGATTTATATAAAGACGGTTTGCAACGTTCTAGGTTCTTACCTTTTATTGAGTTATTAAAATCAAAAGTGGTTAGTGCGCATCTTGATAGTCTTAATGATTACAGGTCTATGGGCGTAAAAATAGAGGGTACATATTTCACTCCGCTTGGTCGTAAAACTCAGGCGAAGTTGGATGATATTTATGAAGGATTAACGCAAGGGCAAAATACTAAAAGTGATATTATCACTGTAAAGGGGCGTGACATAGAGGTCGAATCTGTAGTTAATGGTATTGCTCGTTTTAGTTTTTCTCAATTGTGTGAACGCCCTTATGGGGCGGAAGATTATCTTGAAATTTCTAGGCGTTATCACACTGTATTTTTAGAAAATGTCCCTAGGCTTGGATATGACAGGCGTAATGAAGCCAAACGCCTTATGAATTTAATAGACGCTTTGTATGAGGCAAGAGTTAGAGTTATAATATCCGCAGCCACTGTGCCAAAGAAACTCTATCGTGGGCGTGACCACTCTTTTGAGTTTGAGCGCACCATATCAAGATTATTTGAGATGCAAAGTGAAGGATATCCTTGAAACAAAATCTTTTTGAGATTAACATGATTTTTATAATATATAATTTTATTAATTTTTAAGGGAAACTATAAATATGTCCAGATTTTTTCTTATGCTTGTAGCGGTATTGATGATCCCGTTTATATCTTATGCTCAAGATGTTGAATCTATCAGTGATGATGTTGATATCATTGAGGAGGCTGATCATATGAGCATAGCAGAGATGTTAAAGCTTCAAGATGCTATACCAGCGGCAGAAAAGAATTGTTTAAGGTATAAAAATAAAAAAGAATGTAGATGTGATAATGGCTATTTATATGGTGAATATGATTTACTCTTTAGTAAATTATCTGAAAGACACCCAGACTGGGATCAAAAAACATTAAAATATAATTTTTATTGGGAGGGTGTCACCTATGAAGGCAAAACCGACATGGACACTCTGATGCGTTATTCAGATAAGTTTAAAGTTCTTGATTGCACTGGTGATGGCGACAGTAAGGGTAAGATTTAAAAGAAATAGATGTTATTATTTAATACTGCTGCTCACTATATCTTTCATCATACCTTGAAGGGGAATCATAATATTTGAGCAGTTTTTTTCTTCTCTATAGAGTGATTGCATAGATGCTATTATAACTTTTTTTCTGTAATTTTGACTTTTCCATTTCTCTTTGAGTATGGTGAGTGTTTTGCTGTTCTCTATATTTTTAGTAAACTCACCATATATTCTTTTTTCAAAATCATTATAAAATTTCTGTGATTGTTTGATTTTTTCATAGTCCTTTTTTGATTTGGCTAAGAATTTATCCTTTTTACAATCTATACTGTCTTTTTTTGCAGAATTTATTGAATTAAAAAGATTATTTTCTAGTTCATCTGGAACAGGACAGTTATTCCTTATTAGGTGAGTATATGAGTATGATAGATTGATAAAATTATCTATTTCCTCTGGTGGTATTTCTAAAGTAGAAATTTTTTGTTTTATCTTTTGGAACTCAAGATTTTTAGTTTTATTATTTTTTGTCTTTTCTAAAATTTTTTCTATTTTTTTGTCTATGTATGATTGGCTGCATATATCGTAAAATATAGGGTCGAAAAGGTCTGGAACAAAAACTTTATATGTCATATACAGACTAAAAAAGATGAATAAAAATGTGCCTTCTAAAATTTTTTTCATACTTAATTTTTTATATTTAACCTTTTAAATAATATGTCTAAATCACATATAACTAGGAGTCTATAAAAAAAATAGCGCGTTTTTTTGTCCCCTTGCTCCGAATCTATAAAAACGCTATGCCTTTATAGTATAATTTTTATGATTAAAACAAAGGGATAGACATCATGAAAGATCCAGTAAGAATTGCAGTTACAGGCGCAGCGGGACAAATAGGTTATGCGTTGTTATTTCGTATTGCTTCAGGTGATATGTTAGGGGCGGATCAGCCGGTTATATTGCATCTTCTTGAGATAACGCCAGCTCTTGGAGCGCTTGATGGTGTGGTTATGGAGCTTAATGATTGCGCGTTTCCGTTGCTAGCAGGAACAGTTACAACTGATGACCCTAACGTAGCTTTTAAAGATGTTGACTTTGCCCTTTTGGTTGGCGCGATGCCCCGTAAAGAAGGAATGGAGCGTAAAGACTTGCTCGAGGCCAATGGTGGAATATTTGGACCTCAAGGGAAGGCTATAAATGATCATGCGTCACGTGATGTTAAAGTATTGGTTGTTGGCAATCCTGCAAATACAAATGCATTGATTGCTCAACAAAATGCTCCTGATCTTGACCCTAAATGTTTTACGGCTATGGTGCGTTTAGATCATAATCGTGCAATGAGCCAACTTGCAGAAAAAACAGGAACTCATTCAACAGACGTAAAGAATATTATTATATGGGGCAATCATAGCGCAACACAATATCCTGATTTACATCATGCGATGGTTAAATCTTCCAATGCTATGAGCTTGGTCGATCAAGATTGGTACGAAAATACCTTTATTCCTGATGTGCAGCAGCGTGGAGCGGCAATTATAAAGGCTAGAGGGGCTTCTTCTGCGGCAAGTGCGGCAAGCTCTGCTATTGATCATATGCGTTCTTGGGCTTTGGGCACTCCAGAAGGTGAGTATGTGTCCATGGCCATTCCATCTGATGGTTCTTATGGCATAAAAGAGGGCGTAATATTTGGTTATCCTGTGATATGCAAAGATGGCAAATATGAAATCGTACAGGGTTTGGAAATAAATGAATTTTCACAAAATCGACTTGATATTACTGATAAAGAGCTTAGGGAAGAGCGCGCAGCCGTTGAAAAACTTTTTTCAGGACAATCTGCGGCAGCGTAGTAACTGTTATTATTAAAATTTCCAATAGGTCGGTGTGAAAATAACCATAACGGTGAGTATTTCCAGTCGTCCTATTAGCATTCCCAAACACAACAGCCATTTGGCCGAATCGGGCAAAGATGAAAAGTTTCCAGCAGGGCCAATAGTTCCACCAATTCCAGGTCCAACATTGGCAATAGATGTTGCCGCGCCACTTATTGCTGTTTCAAAGTCCAGTCCTATTAGGGTTAGAGCCAGTGTTAGTAGTACATTGAATAAAACATAAAGCCCGCAAAACCCAAGCACTGTATTAACAAGAGATTGAGATATAGGTCTGCCTTGATAGCGTATTGGAAAAATTCCAGTAGGGTATAGTAATCGGTCAGTTTGTTGCCCCACAGCCTTGGCCACAATTGATATACGCATTATTTTCATACCACCAGCCGTAGATCCTGCGCTTGCTCCAATATAGATTAGAAAGAAGAAAAACATAGTGGCGAAGCTGCCAAAGGTTGTGTAGTCAACAGTTTCATATCCTGTGGTGGTTATAACTGATACTATGCTGAAAATGGAGTAGGTGAAGCTTTGTGTTAGCGTGTATGATCCATTATTCCATAACCATATTGTCATTATAATAGTTAGTATAACAACAATAGCCGTATATATTATTGTTTGCTCATCTTTAAAAAATCCAAAATTATTTTGATAAAATAATTTGATATATAGGATAAACGGAATACCGCACAAAAACATAAATATAGTTGCTGTGAGCTGCATTGAGGTGCTTTCGTAATAGCCGAAAGACGCGTCATGAGTTGAAAACCCACCAGTTGGGATGGTGGTAAGGGCATGATTTATGGCATCAAACAGAGTCATGCCTTCTAGATAATATGATAGTGCGCAAAGAACGGTGAAGCAAATATAAACAACAAGTAAATGTTTCATAATATCGGCACTTCTTGGAATAGATTTCTCTGATTTATCTGAGGACTCAGTATGGAAAAGCTGCATACCACCAACTCTAAGGGTAGGTAGTAATATAATTGCAAAAGCAACAAGACCTATTCCGCCAATCCATTGTGTTATAGATCGCCATAGCAAGATCCCCGCAGACATACTGTCTAATCGAGTTAAAACACTTGACCCAGTGGTTGTTATTCCAGACATAGCCTCAAAAAATGAGTCTGTGTAGCTTAAATTTAGGTTGGACATATAAAAAGGTAGGGCTGCAAAGGCACTTATAAAAACCCAACTAATTGAGGTGAGCATAAAGGCTTGTCTTATATTTACCTGACGCTTAAAAGATTTATTGATAAGGATAAGGCATGTACCAAAAAATAAACACATAATAGAATTCATAAAGAAGTTACCAGCTTCGGCGGAATCTAGAGACCATTCAACGACAGCAGGTATAAGCTCAGCTACTCCTAGAATAACAAGAAGTAGTCCAAGTGCAAAACCTACAATTTTGTAATTCATTATATTGCTTTACTTTATTGGGCGCGGTTATTTTTGTGCCCTAATTCATGATAGTTTCATATGATATGTAATCTTTTGAGCTCTGTAAATGAATTCGTTTAAGGCTAAGACTAATATTTATTATATTTTTAGGGGCTGTCCTAGATAAACGAGAAAGTTTATAATTATGGACATGCGAAAGAGCCGTTTAAGCAAATATAAACAAGACAGATTGATCGAGCATTTTGTATCTGGATCAACGGCACGAACA
>Ga0316209_1002076_pt1 | contig 17386 bp, 14 predicted proteins | sample 6monopyrite_MG_FD_204945 | JGI IMG/M metagenome (GOLD analysis project Ga0316209, IMG submission 204945) | Microbial mat bacterial communities from mineral coupon in-situ incubated in ocean water Damariscotta River, Maine, United States -... | ecosystem: Environmental > Aquatic > Marine >...
TGCTTAACCAAAGCTGTCGATCTTCATCTTCCAAGATTCCGTAAATAGCATTGTTTGGCAGACCTTCGTAGGTAGTAATCCTTTCGAAATAAAAAAGTTTTGGGTCGTCTCCTGAGCGAATTACTCGATTAAGACCATCCGCTGTACCTATCCACAGAAACCCTTGGCTGTCTTCAAACATCACTTGAACATCATTGCTACTTAAACTTTGCGGATTATTTGGGTCATACCAAAAATGGTACCATTGATCGCTTTTCTGGTTATAATAAACCAGCCCCGCCGAACCGCCTAACCAAAAATTTCCATCTTGATCGTCAACAATACTCGCAATGGACATACCATAACTGGAAAAGCTGTTAGGCAATTTTGCAGTAAGGTCTTTTAGCTCTACGGTTAGAATTTTTTTGGTTGAAGTTATTCGTTCTACTCGATAAAGCCCCTGCTCTGCACCTAACCAAATTCTACCGTTTTGGTCTTGGTGAATTCGATTAACCGATTTTATTTCTTCCACTGGCATTCCATCCACTGCAAATTGAACATCGATGAGTTTCTTAGTTTCTAAATCCATCAATTTTAGAGCATCCAAGGTACCTATCCAAAGTCGATTGGAATGGTCAATCAGCAATGAATAAACATACCAATCATAATCAATACCCTGTTGATTAAGAGGTCTTTCGATTGTCCCGGTTAATAAATCATAGGCAATCAATCCACCGCCATAGCTGGCTAACCACAAAAAACCGTACCGATCTTTCTCGATCCCATGAATCGTATTGTTATTGCCTAACTTTAAAACATCGGTTTTAGTTAAAAGATGTTCGAATTGATGCTGGTTCGGGTCCAAGATATTAACCCCTCCGCCGTAAGTACCTAACCAAATTAGGTCTTCATTATCGACATATAGCGAAATAACATCTCTTGATGATAAGCCTTCTTCTGAAAATACCTGCTGATTATAGCGCTCGAATATTTCCTTATTTTTATTGTAATAATTTAGTCCATTGGTAGTCGCGATCCACAATGAGTCGTTCTTATCGACCACCAGGTCTTGAATGTAATTATCGCTTATTGAAAATGAATTTTCGTTTTGATTCAGAAACTCTTTTACACTCTTATTTTCTATATCGTATCGAAATAAACCACTTTTTGTTCCTACCCAAAGAATTTTATTTTGAATTTCTATTACATTGATATCGAAGCTTCTAATTTTTGAAAGCGGAGAATTGTCACAAATATTTTTCGTACTAAAATCGTCAAGCGCTATTTGATAGATACATTTTTCAGTAGCGAGATATAAGTGAGATTCAGACTCAGCCATTGAGATAATCGAATTGGAAATTTTACGCCCATTCTTAGACAAAAAGGGAACTACTGAGCCTTCAGATTGATTTCGATTGACTTTGAACAAACCATTGTCTGAACCTATCCAAACAGTTCCACTTTTTGGTGAATAATGAAAACTACGAATTTTGGTTCTTAAATCTCGGTAGTCGATGGAATAATTTTTGAATGACTTGTCCTTCGGATCAAAAAAACTTAATCCTGAAACGGTACCCACCCAAATTCCATAGCCCGGCTCCTCGACTAAACTAATGACCCAATTCTCGTGAAGCGATTTTTTGTTACGATGATCGTGTCGAAAAATTTCGAATTCGTAACTATCGAATCGATTCAACCCATCTTCGGTCGCCAACCAAACATAGCCGTCTTGATCTTGAATCACGTCTTTGACAACGCTTTGAGATAATCCTTCGGCGAGTGATAAGCGTTGTACTTTGAATGTTTTTTGATAGCGGTAATCGTGCGAGTTCGATAGAACAGATTGGCTTATAGTTAAAATAAGAAAAACAGTAAGGGTAGAAATAAAGTGCTTCGACGATTTCAAAATAGATTTTCCAAATAACGCATCATCTTAATTACTCGTCGGATGAACGGAAAATAATCTTGCTAAATTTTTCAGGCTTAAAACCAATTTTATCGGCATAAAATTCACCAATAATTTTTAAGTCAGCGTCTTTGTCGTCAGTCATTTCAAACACAGGCCCCCAACCTATGGTTTTAGAAGTTGTATCCAAAAATGCAGTTTGAACCGGCACCTTGGCTTTTCGAGCAATATGATAGAAGCCACTTTTCCAATGATCCAAATAACTTCTTGTGCCTTCTGGCGAAAGCGCAAAGATCATCTTGTCTCTTTTATTAAACTCATCAACAATTGTATTAACGACATTGTGGGCACTCTTACGGTCGACAGGTAAACCACCCATTTTTTTAAGAACCCAAGCAACAGGACCGATAAAAATGGTATGTTTGCCGATAAATACCACCTTTAAACGGTAGACCGTTTTTACTAGTACAAAAATAAAAAAATCCCAGTTGGAGGTATGCGGGCCGATGATTATCACATACTTCTTATCCGAAGGCAGCTGCCCGACCAACCGCCAGCCGAATAACTTTAAAATCATGGTCGCAAAAAATGACAAGTTTACGAACCACCAACGTTATGAAGTTCGATATTGCTGTCGGAATCATCGCTATCGTCAGTATCGTCTGAAATATTTTTGATATTTTCGGGGCTTTTAGCAAAATCGTTACGTTCGATATCAAGTTTATCTAGATAATCCATGTCGATATTCCCGGTGACGTATTGACCATCGAAAACAGAGGTTTCAAATCGGCTAATTTTTGGATTACCTTCTCGGCAAGTATCAATTAAATCTTGCAAATCTTGGTAAACTATTTTGTCCGCGCCAATCAATTCGCCAACCTGTTGTTCAGTTCGATCGTGGGCAATCAATTCCTTTGCTGAAGGCATATCTATACCATAAACGTTGGGATATCTGACTGGCGGCGCTGCAGAAGCAAAATAGACTTTATTAGCACCGGCGTCTCTCGCCATTTCAACAATTTGCTCGCTGGTGGTTCCGCGAACAATCGAATCATCGACTAATAATACATTTTTGCCTTTAAATTCTATACCAATGGCATTTAATTTTTGTCTAACCGACTTTTTTCTAACCTCTTGCCCTGGCATGATAAATGTTCGCCCGATATAGCGATTCTTAACAAAGCCATGACGTAGCTTTAGATTTAATTTGTAAGCAAGCTGCATCGCGCTAGTGGTAGAAGTATCTGGTATTGGGATCACTACATCAATATCGTGATCAGCCCACTCCCGTTTAATTTTAGCCGCGAGTTTTTCACCCATTCTTAAGCGCGAACGATAAACTGAAATATCATCCATCAACGAATCGGGTCTTGCTAAATAAACGTGTTCGAAAATACACGGTGCGACATCTCTTTCTGCAGTGCATTGCTTAGTATGAAGCTTACCTTCTTTGTCAATAAATATTGCCTCTCCTGGTTTAACATCGCGAACAACCTTAAAACCTAATGCGTCGAGTGCAACGCTTTCTGAGGCAACCATATACTCGTTAACACCGTCGACGACCTTTTTTCCAAAAACTGCGGGACGAATGCCATAAGCGTCGCGAAAACAAACCATACCGTAGCCGGCAATCAACGCGACAGCAGCGTAAGCACCGTGACATCGTTGATAAACTTTCTCGATTGCTTGAAAGACGATTTCGTGGGTGACATTGTCGGCGTTGGTTTGTTGTAACTCGTGAGCAAAAACATTCAGTAAAATTTCTGAGTCGGAGCTGGTATTAATATGTCTGCGATCAATTGTTGCAAGTTCTTTTTTTAACTGATTTTTATTGGTTAAATTTCCGTTATGAGCGAGCACGATCCCGTAAGGAGAGTTTACGTAAAGCGGTTGCGCTTCAGCTGAACTCGAGCAACCAGCAGTTGGATAACGAACATGAGCTACCCCAATGTTACCTTCAAGACGGCGCATATGCCGGGTATGAAATACGTCTTTGACTAGCCCATTGGCTTTGCGCAAAAACATTTTTCCGTCTTGCAAAGTAACAATTCCTGCGGCATCCTGCCCTCGATGTTGTAATACAGTTAACGCGTCGTACAATCCTTGATTAACTGCTGAGGTACTATAAATGCCAACGATGCCACACATGTTTTAAAACCTTTAAAATTTGACTTATTTGATCACCCAGTACTGCCAGATGACGTCGAAACTACGGTTACTACTAAAACGTTCTGTTACTAAAACTTTCTGACTGAGAATATTTGAGCCATAAAGACGTTATCATCCCTACTTCTATTTATTCTTTTTTGGTATCAATCGGTAAACGTGAAGTCACTTCTGGCAACACTTCATCGACCTGATCGTAAAACCAATTACCCAATATTTCTACGTGGGGTATTAATTCAGATTTTTGCCACCATTTATCTTGATCGACCGCGGTGAATTCTCTCAACAACAAAGTTGCGACGGAAATCAGCAAAACCCCTCTGAGCGCGCCAAAGGCCATACCCATAATCCGATCCATACCACTCAAACCCGCTTTTTCGATCAGTTGACTTAAAATATAGTTGATTAGACCGCTGACGGTGAGGGTTAATACAAATAAAGCTGCCCAAGAAACGGCATATCGTAGGCTGGGAGTATCGATATAGGATTCTAGCAAGCTGGAAAATTCTTGGTAAAAGCCTTTGGCAACAAAAAAGGCTAATATCCAACCCGCTAAGGATAGGGCCTCACGGACGAAACCGCGTAATAAGCTCATGCCCGCTGAAAGTGCGATTACAATCAGTATTGCCCAATCTATCCACTGCATATAAGCTAAAATCTAACCTTAATTAAGATGCGGGCAATTTTAGCAAAGAAGCATAGCCAAGGTAAACCAAGTTCGATCAAAGTCACTAACACAGCCGGAGAGTTCGCATCGTTCGGTAAGACTTATACCCGTAAATATTCTGAATTAGTGGCTAATCGGATCAAATGGTTTCATTATCGCTTTGCTTTCGCTGAGCTTGCTAACACCCGATAGCGCTTTTTTGGCCTTCTTTTCTTCAATATAGGGACCGACAAAAACCCGGAATACGGTTGAATTGTCCGAGCGAACCTTTCGCCTGTAAGCTTTGAAATGCCCTTTCTTTAACTTTTTGACTAGATTAATCGCGTTACTTTCTTTGGAGAAGCTTGCGACCTGAAGTACCCACGCCGCATCGACATAGTTATCGCCAATTGTTTTAGCGGGTTGTTCTATTTGTTTCTTTTTATCCTGCCCACTTTGATTAACGATCGGTTTTTTTGTACTAACTGCCGTTTTTTGCTTTGGTTTGGTATTTTTTTGCTTTGATTGCGACTCTTGGAGGTTCATATCGCCCTTATTTTTTTCGGTACCCGATTTGCTGCCTTTTTCGACCAATTGATCAATTTTTTTGCGATCGATTTGATACTCCGTTAATTCAGAGGGTTTCTCTGGAATTTGACTGACGAAGGGTCCATTACTGGCTTTTTCCTTTAAGATCGCTGGCAAAAATATAATTGCCAGCGCCGCTAAAACGACCGCACCAATAATTCGCTGTTTTAAGCTGTTTTCCATAATTAAACTCGTTGTTAAATTCTTTTATACGATAAGAAGAACATATTCAGATGCTAGACTAACAATTTTCTTGCCAATATTGAAGCATCTCTGCCACTGTTATAAAAGAACCAAAAACAAAAACTTGATCCTCACTTTGTAACGAACTCTCAATTTGCTGAAAAGCCTGTGCAACCGAACGACAGGCCAAAGCATCGTTGGCGCTAGAAATTAACGAATAAGTTTGTTTAAGATCGACCGATGTTGCCGCTCGACCAATAGGCAGATCCACAAAAATCCATTGGTCGATCACCGGATCGAGCAAAGATAAGAAATCTTCGATGGCCTTATCTCGCATCAATCCACATATCGCATAACGTTTTCCATCGCTATTAATCCCATCAATTTGTCGACGTAAATTTTTTGCCGCTTGCGGATTATGGCCTACATCAAGAATAATCAGAGGATCTTCCGAAAGTTTTTGAAACCGCCCATTCAACTGAATTTTTTGTAAAATGGATTCGAGAGAAATCTTTGCTAGTGGGGCTTCAAATAGATGATAAAAGCCGAGCAAAGCTAGTTTGACATTTTGTTTTAGTAGGCATAGTGGATTGTATTTTTCGTTGGCTAGGATCGCGTTAAAGTCTTGCGCGTTTTTAATTACATCGTTTTTATCATCAATCAGAAAAAGATTTCCAAGCAGATCTTTTCGAACATTCAAGATACATTCAAAACTGGTTCGATCACCAACCAAGTTAATTGCACTTTGCCTAAATATTCCAGATTTTTCGAAAGCGATACCATCCAAGTCGTCGCCCAGCCAGGCTTGATGATCTTTATCAATTGTTGTGACAATACTGAGATTAGGCTCAACGATATTCACCGCATCTAATCGGCCACCTAATCCCACTTCTAAAACAACTAAGTCGAGATTGGACTGCTTAAAAATTAGCAATGCTGCGAGTGTGGTAAACTCGAAAAAGGTCAGTATGGTTTGCTCTCTTGCGTCGTCAATTATTTCGAATGCCTCGACTAAAATTTCATCGGCTACATTTTTTTGATTGATTCTGATCCGTTCGTTGAAATGCAAAAGATGAGGCGAGGTAAAACATCCGACTTTTGTATTAGATAATACCGACAGCGACTCTAAGGTCGCCACGCAACTTCCTTTGCCGTTGGTTCCTCCGACAAGAATAACTTTGGGGTCGATAGATAATAATTCAAGGCGATTTGCAACAGTTCGAATTCTATCTAAGCCTAATTCAATTTCCTCGGGATGAAAGGACTCGATAATAGCCAGCCACTCTTTCAGGCTTTTTTTTTCTGAAGACTTTGAATACTTTGAAGGACTATTTTTCATAGTGAAAACGAATTAGTAAATTATTTTGTGACTATTTTGTGAGTTTCATTTCTTTAAATTTTTTCATCGCTTAAAATTTTTTCATTGCCTAAACAAGGGCGCTTGCACCCCCCCCCTATAATTAAACCTAGACCTTTGAAATTTAACTTGATACACGCAATGATAAAAAAACACCCACCGCTAAAGCAATGGTTGAGGTTATCACAATTTTATAACAAATAAGCATCGTCAAATAAGAAAGCACCGTGGGGGCGCTTTCTCAATGAAAAATATTGGAAAATTTAATCAACGACAACTTTATTTTCGATTGGAATAGTGACCATCGACGCCGACTTTTTGAATGACTCAATTTCATGGAAATTTAAATAACGGTATATCTCGTCGCTCATTGTATCCAAATCTGCCGCGTAACTCATATACTCCTCAACGGTCGGTAATTTACCGACAATCGCTGACACAGCGGCTAACTCAGCTGACGCCAAATAAACATTAGCGCCGTTACCTAATCGATTCGGAAAGTTTCGGGTGGAGGTCGAAACAACGGTTGAATTTGCTGCCACACGTGCTTGATTCCCCATGCACAACGAACAACCGGGCATTTCAGTTCGCGCGCCAGCTGTTGCAAAAATATTGTAATAACCTTCTTGCATCAGCTGGTGCTCATCCATTTTGGTTGGCGGTGCAATCCACAAACGAGTCGGGATAGCATCGGTTTTTTGTAGCAATTTACCGGCAGCACGATAATGACCAATGTTGGTCATGCAACTTCCAATAAAGACTTCATCAATTTTATCGCCTTGCACGTCAGACAATTTTTTAACATCGTCTGGATCGTTAGGACAAGCCAGAATCGGCTCTTTAATTTCATTTAAATCAATTTCTATAATGGAAGCGTATTCCGCATCAGCATCCGCAGACATTAAAACGGGATCGGCGAGCCATTTTTCCATATTTTCAATCCGGCGGCTAATCGTTCTAACGTCGCCATATCCTTCTTTTATCATCCATTTAAGCATGGTGATATTTGAAGTTAAATATTCAATGATCGGCGCTTTGTCTAGCTTAATAGAGCAACCCGCCGCGCTTCGTTCTGCTGCGGCATCGGATAATTCGAATGCTTGTTCCACTTTAAGATCCGGAAGTCCTTCAATTTCTAAAATTCGGCCAGAGAATATATTTTTCTTACCTTCTTTTTCTACCGTTAACAATCCTTCTTGGATTGCCGCATAAGGGATCGCGTTGACCAAATCACGTAATGTAATCCCAGCTTGCATTTCGCCTTTAAATCGTACCAAAACAGATTCTGGCATATCCAATGGCATTACCCCAGTTGCCGCTGCAAATGCGACCAATCCCGATCCTGCAGGAAAAGAAATTCCAATTGGGAAACGTGTATGTGAATCACCGCCGGTTCCTACTGTATCGGGCAGTAACATGCGGTTTAACCAACTGTGAATAATGCCATCGCCAGGTCGAAGAGAAACGCCGCCTCGGGTCATAATAAAATCGGGTAGAGTGTGCTGGGTATCGATATCGATAGGCTTTGGATAAGCCGCCGTATGACAAAATGATTGCATCGTTAAGTCAGCAGAAAAGCCTAAACAAGCTAAGTCTTTGAGTTCATCTCGAGTCATGGGTCCAGTGGTATCTTGTGATCCAACCGTGGTCATTTTTGGCTCGCAATATTGGTTTGCGCGAACACCTTCTAGCCCGCACGCCTTGCCGACCATTTTTTGCGCCAAAGTAAATCCTTTATCGGATGATTCCACCGGATCCGGTTGTCTAAATAATTCACTCACAGATAGCCCTAGATATTCTCGCGCCCGGGTGGTTAAACCGCGTCCGATAATTAAAGGTATTCTTCCGCCGGCTTGAACTTCATCTAATAAAACGTCTGTTTTAAGTTCAAATTCTGAGATGACTTGGCCCGCTTTTTCCACTTTGCCTTGATAAGGATAAATGTCGATAACGTCGCCCATTTCCATTTTGGAAACATCTAGTTCAATCGGTAGTGCTCCCGCATCTTCCATGGTATTAAAGAAAATGGGAGCAATTTTGCCGCCAAGACAAAATCCGCCATCTCTTTTATTAGGAATATTGGGAATATCATCGCCCATTAACCATAAAACAGAATTGGTCGCGGACTTTCGTGAAGAGCCGGTTCCAACCACATCGCCTACATAAACAACCGGATGACCCTTTTCTTTCAAATTTTCGATCACCTCTAAAGGATGTCCTTGCAAACCCGGTTTAGGATTCTTAAGCATCGCCAAAGCATGTAATGGAATATCAGGGCGAGACCATGCATCTTGTGCTGGGGACAAATCATCAGTATTAGTTTCGCCGGGAACCATGAAAACAGTTAAGGTAATTTTGTCGGCTAATTTATCGCGAGAAGTAAACCACTCTCCGTCGGCCCAGCTCTGGATCACATTCTTAGCATTTTGATTGCCAGCTTTTTCTTTATCCGCTACATCGTGAAAAGCATCAAACATTAATAGGGTGTGTTTTAGTTGTTCACCTGCTAATTCACCTAACTCAGCGTTGTCTAATAGGCCGACTAATGTTTCTATATTGTAGCCACCTAACATAGTCCCCAATAATCTAACTGCGTGTTCCTTATCAATCAAAGGTGATGAATCTTCACCTTTTGCAATGGCAGATAAAAATCCGGCTTTGATATAAGCCGCTTGGTCGACACCGGCAGGTACTCGGTTGGTCACTAAATCCAATAAGAATTCAGCTTCGCCTTCTGGTGGATTTTTCAGCAGCTCGACCAAGTCGGTCATCTGCTCGGCAGAAATGGGTTTTGGAACAATTCCTTGTTCGGCTCTTTCTTGTACATGATTTCGATAGGCTTGTAACACGTTAGAGATCCTCGTTGTTGACGGGTCGAGGCAAAAATTGATGGTTTTTTGTTCAAATTGAACAAAATTCAAAAATTGCTCATTTATTTAATAAAAAGGATAGTTCAGATGGCCTGAATTATACAGTTAATTGGCAGAATAATACATCCAAGAATGCAATAGCTGCAGCACTAATAAGGACTTAGATCAATTGGTTAGATTAACAATAGACTTTCTATCTATCTAAACCTGTGGTCGTTAAAATCATTTCGATTGCGGTTAAGATGTTTACTGCCTGTTAGAAGTAAAATATTTGAAGATCTGTGCAATCGTAAATTTACTCGATTAACGATTATCTTGAATTAACGTTAAACGTTTGCCCTTTTGGCGAAATTCCAACTGTTTTAAGGCCGCCATTCCAAGCAAGATATCCTTACCCTCCATTGTTGGACTTATGGAAGCTTTGACATCTTTGAGAACAATATCGCCGATTTGCAAAAAATCAATTTCCGTCGAATAAGCGGTTGCGCTGCCATTTGCGGTGTGAACAGTAAAAGGATAACCTCTTTGCAAATTAAGATAGCGTTCAAGAGCTCTCGGAATTGCTACATCAGTAGCGCCAGTGTCTAGCATAAAGACCACTGGTTTGTTATTTACAATGCCGCTTGTGACGTAATGACCATATTTATTTTGCTCTAAGACTACCGTTGCAGACTGACCATCGAACACGCTCGAAGGATTGCTATTGGGGTTAATTTGCCTTTCTTCTATCCCGGCAAACATCCAAGTTGCTAGCGAAATAGCAATCACCCAAGCGATGATCATCATATTTTTTCCGGTAGAACCAGTTTCCGCTGGCTGATAACCAGAATTGGGTGGCTCGTTGGAATGTTTATCGTTTGCCATTTATTTACTTTCTATCCTGCTAAAAAGATCCTTTAGTAACGCGCCAATGACTATCACAATGAAAATACTGAACTTTTACAGTAAAAATGCAGAAAAGTAGATAGTCGATTTGCGGTTCTCATTGATAGTCCTTTATCTTTTTTGTGCGAGTTTTACGAGAGCTAGAGATTATCTGCTCTTTCTCACGAAAGCAATAACCCACATCACATAAACTGTAACACCTAAACTGTATCATACAGATAGCAAAAAGGAGCCGAGGCTCCTTTAATGTGTTACTTGTCAATTGTTGCTAATCGATGTTTTACTTCATCAACAATCGATTTAATCGTTGAGTAAAAGCCGACGGGTCATCAAGCTGCCCGCTATCAGATAGCACCGCTTGATCAAATAACAACTCGACCCAGTCTTTGAATTCATCATCCGACAAATCGCCCGACAATTGCTGCACCAATTTATGTTCTGCGTTAATTTCGAAAATAGGTTTCATTTCTGGAACCGGCTGACCGGCGGCTTTCATCATTCGAGCCATTTGCAGGCTCATTCCGCCGTCGTTAGAAACCACACAAGCTGGCGACTCGTCTAAACGACCCGAGATTTTCACATCTTCTACTTTATCACCAAGTAATTCTTTAATTTTACCGATTAAATCAGAATTATCTTCGTTGGCTTTTTCAACCGCTTGTTTGTCTTCTTCACTCTCTAAACCACCTAGATCAAGATCGCCTTGAGTGATTGCTTGCAGCTTTTTGCCATCAAATTCAGTTAAATGCCCCATTGCCCATTCGTCAACTCGGTCGGTTAACAATAAAACTTCAACCCCTTTCTTTTTATAAACTTCTAAATGCGGGCTGCTTTTTGCTGTTGCAAAGTTATCTGCAACCAAGAAATAAATTTTGTCCTGCTCTGGTTTCATTCGAGAAATATAATCCGCCAATGAAACATTTTGAATCGCATTGTCATCGTTGGTCGAGGCAAATCGCATTAAACCAGCTACTTTATCTTTATTGGCAAAATCTTCTGCTAAACCTTCTTTTAGCACTGAACCAAACTCATCCCAAAAACCTTGGTAATCGTCATTCTCAGCTTTCGCCATTTTTTCTAGCATGCCAAGCGCTCGTTTAACACAAGCGTTTCGCAGACTTTGGGTTGCACCTTTGTCTTGTAAAATTTCGCGAGAAACGTTTAGCGGCAAATCGTTTGAATCGAGTACGCCGCGTACCATGCGTAAATAAACCGGTAAGAATTGTTCTGCATCATCCATGATAAAAACACGTTGAACATATAACTTAACGCCCCGTGGTTTGTCGCGATTCCATAAATCCATTGGCGCTTTTTTAGGTAGATATAAAAGGCTGGTATATTCTAATTTTCCTTCGACTTTATTATGCGCCCAACTGAGTGGCTCATTAAAATCATGAGAGATGTGTTTGTAAAATTCTTTGTATTCGTCTTCTTTTATATCTGATTTTGCGCGAGTCCAAAGTGCTGTCGCCTTGTTGATCACTTCAAATTCTGGAACCACGACTTCGTCTTCTTCTTTTTTCTCTTCGTCTTCGCCGGGCGCAGCGCCCATATCCATCTTTTCCATTTCGACTGGTAACGAAACATGGTCAGAATATTTACTTATAACGGATCGCACCCGCCACGGTTCAAGAAATTCTTTTTCATCGTCTTTCAAATGTAAGATGATTTCAGTACCGCGATCTAATTTTTCGATGGTTTCAATACTAAATTCACCGTCGCCCTTAGAAATCCAGCTGACGCCATTTTCTGCTGTTTCGCCAGCGCGGCGGGTACGAACTTCAACTTCATCGGCAACAATAAAGGAAGAATAGAACCCAACCCCAAATTGTCCGATAAGATTACTGTCTGCTTTGTCTTCTTTAGACATTTGTTTAATAAATTCAGAAGTTCCAGAACGAGCGATTGTTCCTAAGTTGTCCATCACTTCCTGTTTAGTCATCCCAATGCCATTATCGCTAATAGTCAGGGTTCCAGCGTCTTTATCAGCCGTAATTCGAATTTTTAACTCGCCATCATTTTCATAGTAGTCTTCGTTTGAGAGCGCTTCAAAACGCAGTTTATCGGCGGCATCAGCGGAATTCGAAACTAATTCTCTAAGGAATATCTCTTTATTACTGTAAAGAGAATGAACCATTAGGTTCAAAAGTTGCTTTACTTCAGTTTGAAACGCATGAGTTTCTTTATTGGCGACTTCAGTCATATCGCAGGTCTCCTAGGACATTTTGCTCTCTGAGTATTAATCTTAGAGGGTTTTATTGGTTTAAGTCTTTATTGGTTTGATAAATGGGGTCGCTGAATACGAATTCAAGATCTAGATCAAAAAAATCTTATCAATATTCATCACCTTAGCGCAAAATTGGCATATAATCCGCCACAAGCGAGAACAATGACGACAGTAAGAGCAACAATCGCTGAATTAAAACAAAGCTAAGTCCATAATAATCCTAAATAAAAAATTCGGAGCATTCCTTTTGTTACGCAGAACCAAAATAGTGACTACCTTAGGCCCTTCCACTAATAATGCAGCATCACTTGAAGCGCTCTTTAAAGCGGGTGCGAATGTGGTTCGTATGAACTTTTCTCACGGCAGCGCAGAAGATCACGTCGAACGAACTCGACTTGTCAGAGAAGTGGCGGCAAAATTACAACTCAACATTGCTATATTAGGCGATTTGCAAGGGCCTAAAATCCGAATATCACGGTTTCAACAGGATAAAATACAGCTCGAGCAAGGCGAATCTTTTATTTTAGATGCAGAGCTCGATGTTAACGCCGGCACCCAACAGCAAGTCGGCATCGACTACAAAGAACTACCGCAAGACTGCCAAGTCGGTGATATTTTGTTATTGGATGATGGCCGAGTTGAATTAGAAATTACCGCCATTGAAGGCAATCGGATCATCACCAGTGTGATTATCGGTGGTGCACTTTCCAACAATAAAGGTATTAATCGCAAAGGCGGCGGTTTGTCTGCGCCAGCGCTCACCGAAAAAGACATCAGAGATATTAAAACGGCGGCCTTAATGGACGTCGATTATTTAGCTGTGTCCTTTCCAAGGACGGCAGATGATATTAAACTGGCCGCCAAACTAGCTAAGGAAGCTGGTTGCAATTGCGGTATGGTCGCCAAAATTGAACGAGCAGAAACCGTTGAGGATGACAAGATTCTAGACGAAATCATTATCGCGTCTGCTGCTGTGATGGTTGCTCGGGGCGACTTGGGTGTTGAGATTGGTGATGCCGAATTAATCGGTGTACAAAAGAAAATTATTCAAAGAGCAAGGTCGCTTGATCGGGCTGTTATCACCGCCACTCAAATGATGGAATCGATGATCACTAATGCCATTCCCACTCGAGCAGAAGTTTTTGACGTAGCCAATGCAGTTTTAGATGGCACCGACGCCGTTATGTTATCTGGCGAAACGGCTATGGGCGATCATCCCGTTAGAGTTGTCGAGGCGGTATCGCGAGTTTGTTTAGGCGCAGAGAAAGAAAAAACCAATAAAATATCCGGACATCGAGTCGAACTTCAGTGGGATCACGTCGACGAAGCGATAGCAATGGCGACCATGTTTGCCGCAAATCATTTGGAAGGGATTAAAGCGATTGCTTGTTTAACCGAATCCGGTTCAACGCCTTTGTTAATGTCCCGTATTAGAAGCGGTATACCTATTTTTGCACTGACGCGATTGACCAGAACTCAAAGAAAAATGGCACTTTATCGTGGCGTCGAAGCGATCCACTTTGACCCAACGGTACTTGCTCGACATGACGTTAATCGACTGGCGATCGACGAAATCAAGAAAGTAATAGATCTCAAAGATGGCGACTTAGTGCTGCTAACCAAAGGCGACCATATGGGCAAACTAGGTGGAACTAACGCCTTGAAAATTTTAAAAGTCGGCGAGATTGTCTGATAAATCGTTCAAATGAAGCCAGTCCATGGAAGAATACAAGTGAGGACAGCCATTGAAAAATAAATGAAAATAAATGCGGACAGCCATTGAAATAAGGCACCGACTGACTATGGCTCTGTGTATTATTTGAAAAGCAGTAGCCAGTAAATTATTCGATCAGCCATCCATTTTCTACCGCCAAATCTAGTTGTTCGCACACATAGAACCATAATTTTGGCGCCAAATTCTCTAGATAGCGATTACGTTCAATCACTTGGATTTTTTTAACTTTATGCAAAGTCCAACTGCCACCGCCATTTTGCATATTTTGAACCAGTGGCAAAATTCTATCGATCGCTTTGGCAAATCGCGCATCAGCCGTTTTAGCATTTTCGAATTCAATCCAAAGTTGTTGAAACTGTTTAAACTGTCGTTCCGGCAATAAACCAAACAAGCGATCAGCCGCTTTCAACTCTTTTTCTTGCTGTCCATCTAGCTCCTGCTGGGCGGCAAATGCAAAAGTATCACCTGCATCAATTTCCACCACATCATGAATTAAAAGCATACTAACCACGCGATTAATATCGACTACTTCCTCAGCATATTGATGTAATATTTGAGAAGTTAACGCGATATGCCAACTGTGCTCTGCACTATTCTCGTTTCTATTATCGTCACATTTAACAAAGGTTTTTCGATAGACACTTTTGAGTCGATCCATCTCGAAAATAAAATCCAGTTGTTGTTGTAATGCTTCCATGTTGTCTCCGATATGTTTTTGATAATCACTCGAGCTGGGCTAAATATGAGCCTTTGTTTCTGGGACACTGAATCTAGATTAAACAGGGACACCCATCTTTTATCTCACAGCCATCATAGCAAATTTCTCACACGATAAAACGTGATTGCCTATATTCATCTCGTTTCTATCTAGCGATAATTCATATCTAACGTCATTAACGAAAAGGATTTCCCATGACACGCGCTCGTGAGTCGATTATCGATTTAGAAGCCACCCCCTATTACCACTGCATCTGCCGCTGCGTCAGGCGGGCCTTTCTCTGCGGCGAAGATGAATTTTCCGGTAAAAGCTTTGAACATCGCCGCCAATGGATTGTTGACCGGTTAGCGTTTCTTTCGAGTATTTTTGCGATCGAAGTCGCGAGTTACGCGGTGATGAGTAATCATTATCACTTAGTGCTTCGAGTGGATAAGAAGAAAGCTGAGAATTGGTCTGAAGGGACTGTGATTGCAAGGTGGAAACAACTTTGTAGTATTCCAGAAGTGGTGGTGAGCTACCGGAAAAATCCCAATCAACCAGGCGTTAAAGAAACCGCCCAAGAGATTATCGAAAAGTGGCGAGCACGATTAATGGACATCTCCTGGCTAATGCGATTTTTGAATGAGCATTTGGCCCGCAAAGCCAATGAGGAAGATGATTGCAAAGGGCGTTTTTGGGAAGGCCGGTTTAAATCTCAAGCGCTATTAGATGAAGCGGCGGTAATCACCGCAATGAGCTATGTGGATTTAAACCCCATTCGCGCCAAGATGGCCAATACGCCGGAAGCATCGGACTATACTTCCATTCAGCAACGAATTAATACCTTAAACTTAAAAGATAACCAACAAGACAATTCCGAAGCAGTGGTTCCACTGGTTCAACTCTCATCCAGTCATCAACAACCTCACGAAAACAGTGTTCCGTTTTCCTTAGCGGATTATCTACAGTTGGTCGATTACGCTGGAAGAGTCATTTTACAAAACAAACGCGGTTTTATTGAGCCGGAAGAGCACCCTGTCCTAGAGCGCTTAAACATCGACCACGAAGGCTTTCTGGAGCTAATGCAACAAAAGGATGACTTATCGAAATTATCGGTGATGGGCTCAACCGCCTCACTGACCCACTATCTTGAGCGATTGGAAAAGAAATTCGTGAAAGGGCTGACGATTAATCAGCGGATATTTACTTAAGTTTTCTAAGAACCTTCACCGAGAAAAAGCGGGTCAGTGTTTGCTGAGGAATAAATTCACTTACATTCTGAGAATTGCTAATTCTTCTCCTTCCAACACAACGAAAGTTTCAATAATTTCCTGTTAGTCCCTAAATTTTGTAAAAACAAAATGTCTCTCGATGCTAACTATTCGAAAATGGAGGCGTTTTTGCGTGAGAAAAAAAGATGGCTGTCCTTTTGTTTCTCCCTTCCAGCACAACGAAAGTTTCAATAATTTCTTGTAAGTCCCTAAGTTTTGTAAAAACAAAATGTCTCTCGATGCTAACTATTCGAAAATGGAGGCGTTTTTTCGTGAGAAAAAAAGATGGCTGTCCTTTTGTTTTTACAATAAACATGACCCCTTATTTTCCTTCGAAAATGGAGGCGTTTTTTTGTGAGAAAAAAAGATGGCTGTCCTTTTGTTGCGCCGGAAGCATCGGACTATACTTCCATTCAGCAACGAATTAATGCCTTAAACTTAAAAGATAAGCAACAAGATAATTCCGAAGCAGTGGTGCCACTGGTTCAACTCTCATCCAGTCATCAACAAACCCATGAAAACAGCTTTCCATTTTCCTTAGCGGATTATCTACAATTGGTCGATTACGCTGGAAGAGTTATTTTACAAAACAAACGCGGCTTTATTGAACCGGAAGCGCAGCCCGTCTTAGAGCGGTTAAACATCGACCACGAAGGCTTTCTGGCGTTGATGCAACAAAAGGATGACTTATCGAAATTATCGGTAATGGGTTCAACCGCCTCACTGACCCATTATCTTGAGCGATTGGAAAAGAAATTCGTCAAAGGGCTGACGATTAATCAGCGGATATTTACTTAAGTTTTCTAAGAACCTTCACCGAGAAAAAGCGGGTCAGTGTTTGCTGAGGAATAAATTCACTTACATTCTGAGAATTGC
>Ga0316209_1002077_pt1 | contig 17378 bp, 14 predicted proteins | sample 6monopyrite_MG_FD_204945 | JGI IMG/M metagenome (GOLD analysis project Ga0316209, IMG submission 204945) | Microbial mat bacterial communities from mineral coupon in-situ incubated in ocean water Damariscotta River, Maine, United States -... | ecosystem: Environmental > Aquatic > Marine >...
GGGGATTTATTCTTGCCGTTATTCTACGAATTGCACCTCCTTTTCCGGCAGCATCTCTCCCCTCAAAAATGACTGCAATTTTTTCGTTGTTTGCAATTACGCGTTCTTGTAGTTTTATTAAATCAACTTGTAATTCGGTTAATGAGGCTTCATATTTTGTTTGACGTAACGCTTTATCAATATCAATTGCATCATTTTCTAGTAATTTTCGAATGCCCATTTTAGAATTTAATAATTCTATATCTTTTTGGGTAAGTTTTAAATTTTCCATCTTTTTTTATGCGTCAATTTGATTAATGTGTCTGTAATATCTTGCTACAACATTTGGGTCAGGAAGTAAAGTTGATTTTGAAGTCCCTTTATCTTCATAGTCAAATTTAGACAAGACATAACGCATGCTCTCTAATCTTGCTGTTCTTTTATCATTGGTTTTTACAATAATCCAAGGACAAAAATCGGTATGTGTTTTAGAAAACATCAATTCTTTATATTTTGTATATTTATTCCATAATTGTTGACCTTTGGCATCAATTGGACTGAATTTCCATTTTTTTAAAGGATTTGCTAATCTGGCATTAAATCGTTTTGACTGTTCGTCTTTAGAGATTGAAAACCAAAATTTAATTACAGTTACACCATCTTCATATAACATGTGTTCAAATTCCGGAACTTGTAACATAAATTGATCGTATTGATTTTTATTACAAAAATCCATCACTGGTTCAACAACAGCTCTGTTGTACCAACTTCTGTCAAAAAAGACAATTTCTCCAGGATTCGGTAATTCTTTTATGTATCTTCTAAAATACCATTGACCACTTTCTACATCTGTTGGTTTTGATAATGCAACCACACGCATTGAACGTGGGTTTAAATGCTCAACAAAACGCTTTATTGAACCACCTTTTCCTGCGGCATCCCTTCCTTCAAATATAATAGCCACTCGTTTTTTGTGTTTTGAAATCCACTGTTGTAAGTTTACTAATTCAGCTTGTAGATCTTTGAGTTGAGATTCATAATCCAAATTCCAAAGGTGTTTTTTTAATTTAATTCCATCTTTTTTCGCCAACTTTATTAAATCGGCCCTTGTTTGTATTGATAAAAAGTCTTTTTCTTGAAGCATAATTTCTAATTTCACCATAAAGGTCATTATTTATTTTGTTAATTTTAATTAAAAAAAGGCAGACTTTCTTATGAGTATTGTCATCAAATTAAAATGATTGTTAATTTTGTAGTATGCTCCGAAATTTATTTTCATTATTCGTTTTTTTAACTGTATTATTTGCTTTTGAAGCTTATGTGTTTTATGGGGTAAAGACTTACTGTCAAAATAAAAAGTCTAAAGGGCGAAAATTGGTTAAGTGGTTGTATTTTGCTTTGTTGATTTTGTCGTTAACCTCTATTTTTATATTACTTTTTTGGGGTAACGGCATGCAAATGAATATCCGTAATTTTTTTGTAGCAGTGGTGTTTATTAATTTTACATCAAAATTGTTTTTTGTTGTTTTTCTTTTAATTGATGACATAAGGCGATTGTTTACATTTCTTTATAAATTGTTTTTTAATAAAGTTAAAGCAGATACAAATACATCAACAAAGAATAAAATTTCACGTTCAGATTTTTTAACTAAAATGGGAATTGCAGTGGCAACTGTTCCTGCATTATCTTTACCTTTTGGAATGATTTACGGTCCTTACAACTATACTTTACACAAAAAAAAGATAAAGTTTCCCAATCTACCAAAATCATTTCATGGGTTGCGTATTGCTCAAATTTCTGACATTCACGTTGGGAGTTTTTACAATAAAAAGGCTGTGACGAAAGGGATTGATTTATTGTTAGCGCAAAAGCCAGACGTAATTTTTTTTACGGGCGATATAGTAAATGATCAAGCTAAAGAAATGGATGATTATTATGATGTGTTTTCAAAATTAAAAGCCCCAATGGGTGTATTTTCTATTTTAGGAAACCATGATTATGGCGATTACCACAGTTGGGACTCTGAAGCTAAAAAAGTCGAAAATTTTGAAAATGTTAAAGCTATTCATGCAAAATTAGGTTGGCGATTATTATTAGATGAACATTTATATTTGGAGAAAGAAGATGAAAGAATAGCTGTAATTGGCATTGAAAATTGGGGGAAAGGTTTTCATCAAGAAGGTGATATGGCAAAAGCTCACGCAGGTTGTGAAGCTCCGTTTAAAATTCTTTTATCACACGATCCTTCTCATTGGGACGAACAAATCCGTAAAGATTATCAAGATGTTGATTTAACTTTAAGTGGTCACACACACGGTGCACAAATGGGAATTGAAACGCATGGTTTTAAATGGAGTCCTATTCAGTTGAGATATAAAAATTGGGCAGGACTATATAAAGAAGATAATCAGTACCTTTACGTTAACCGTGGTTTTGGATTTTTAGCTTATCCAGGACGATTAGGGATTTGGCCAGAAGTAACGATATTAGAACTTGAATCAACTTAATTAAATACTATGAATAATTTTGACTTTAAAAATCCAACGAAAATAATTTTTGGTAAAGATACCATTCAAAATATTTCAAATGAAATACCTGAAAATGCTAAGATATTAATATTGTACGGTGGTGGTAGTATTAAAAAAAATGGAATTTACAATCAGGTAATGGATGCGCTTTCTAACTATGAAGTAGTTGAAATGGGCGGGATTCCTTCAAACCCTGAATATGAGGTATTGATTATGGCCTTAGAGATCATAAAAAACGAAAATATAACCTATTTATTAGCAGTTGGAGGTGGTTCTGTGATTGATGGAACTAAGTTTATTTCGGCTGCAGCTCTTTATGACGGTGAGCCTTGGGAAGTTGTGACTAACAAAAAACCAAACGTAAAAGGAATGCCTTTTGGCGTTGTTTTAACATTGCCAGCAACTGGTTCTGAAATGAATTCAGGAGCTGTGATTACCAGAGCAGAATTTAAAGAAAAAATGGGAATTGGCGGACCGGCATTGTTTCCTCAATTTTCTGTTTTAGACCCTACTGTGGTGTCTTCAATTCCTCATAAACAATTGGCAAATGGATTAGCTGATGCATTTACACATGTGTTAGAGCAGTATGTTACCTATCCGATTGATGCTATTTTACAAGATAGATTTTCTGAAAGTGTGATGTTGTCATTAATAGAAGTTGCTCCTAAAATTATTGAAAACCCTTCAAATTATAAAGCAGCAGCTAATTTTATGTGGAGTTGCACAATGGCTTTAAATGGTTTAATTCAAAAAGGTGTTCCTACGGATTGGGTGATACATATTATAGGACATGAATTAACGGCATTATATCACATAGACCACGCTTGTACGTTGGCTATTATTACTAAAAGTCATTACACTTATAATTTTGAATCTAAAAAAGAAAAATTAGCGCAACTAGCTGAACGTGTTTTTGGCGTAAAAGAGGGGAGTATTGATGAAAAAGCACAAGCAGGAATAGATAAAATTGAATCCTTTTATAAATCGTTAGGCATAAAAACAAAATTGTCAGACTATATTGATGATTGTAACGGAACAGCAGAGGAAATTGCTAAAAGATTTACTGAGCGTGGTATGATAGGGTTAGGTGAACACGGAAAAGTTACACCAAATGATGTTGTTGAAATTGTGAAAATGAGTTATTGATGTAACCTTTAATTTGATGGTGGTTATATACCTTTAAGCCTTATGAAATACGCTATTATTTTCTTTTCATTTTTGATTTGTTCATTCAATTCAAATTCCCAAACTATTAAAAAAAGTGATTTAGTAGGTAAGTGGTATCAGTGTGAAGAAAGTGATGGGAAGCTTATTAAGTTGTATAAGGAAAAGTGTTTCACAAACAGCTTAAATGAAGATAGTGCAAGACTCATTTTTAATGAATATGATGTGATAGATTGGGAATTTAATCGTTTAGGTAATTATTCGGTTGTAAATCATTTTGAGGATTCTTTAAGTCATAATGGTAGATTGAATTTTAATAATAATGTTGTTGAATTAGATGGAATAGCTTATTTTTTTTTTAGAAGCGATTTTTTATGGCAGCTTCAGTAGAAGGGGTGGTGAAGTACTATATGAAATCATACTTGTAAGAGAAGACTATTATGATATCTATAAGTTGATTAATTTGCAGGTGAAACAACTAAGACAACTATTGAATGATGATTGGATGATTGTACCAATCGACTCAGGTTTTTCAGTGTATTATAATAAAGGACAAAATGTTAAATATGATCAACATTTCACTTATACTCAACCTAAGGTTAATATGGTTAAAACTGAATGGGATACAACAAGCAGCTATGTAGAAAAAGAACCACAAACAAAAGTAAGGGAAAGACCTTTTTCTTACTACACTTATAATAATATTGAACCAGACTCAATTTGTTGGTTTTCTACTGTTAATCCTAGTTTTAATTATTGTATTACAAATAGTGAATTACGAAAATCATACAACAAAGATGGTATATTAAAAATAGACATTACCTTTCAATCAAAATGGTCAAAAAATAAAGTAGATAATGTGATGAATAGAAATAATAAGCTGAGCGCAGAAATGATAAATGGAGGTTTGACCAACACAAATGAATCTATTTTTTATGATTATAGATATTGGGTACCAAAAAATTATTGGCAAAGAAAATCGGAATTATATGATTATTGGTTTCAAAGACTACCTTATGAATCATTGATAACAAAAGATTATTCAATTTTCATAAATCCAAACGTTAAATGTTTTTTTTGTGAACCACTTTATGTAGATGATTTAGACTCAATGTATTTTGTTAAAGATAATAATTATCTTGAAGCAGAACGTCAACGGACTCTACGTATAATAGCATTGTCTTTAGGTATTCAGGATTTTGAAATAGTAGGTTCTTATTCAGCTTTTCAAAATAATTAATCTGAGTTTAGTTTCTTAATTGAGTCCAAGTTATGATTTGTATTTCAATACAATTTTTCACAACAAATCATACCATTTAGGAATTGAATTGCGCTATAAGAATAGTCGTCTAATTTTAAACCATAATATACCGATTATACTTTGAAGTGATTTTTGATTGAAATGAAAAAAAGCGCATTTCAATGTTAATACGGTATCACTCCTTTAACACATACTTGTCGTAAACTACAAATTTGGTTAAAATAAATTGCCATTGTTGTTTTGTGGGGGTTAATAAATAGGTTTTAATCCCATTTTCGGTGGTCAGTTTATATGTTAAACCATCCACTTGATTATAGGTTAAGTCTAGCTCTGATAATATGATTTTATTTGATTTAATGTTGATTTTTAAGACTGAATAAAATCCATTATTTTCTTTTGTGAAAACTATAAAAGTTGACGTATTTATTTTATAAAGTGTTTGATTTTTTACAGTTACATCAAATAAAAAAGCTCTTGTGGGCATTAAAAAATAATAAGATTCATCTTGTAAAAATGTTGGTAAAGAATCGTTGGCTAAAATACCATGTAAATAACCATTTTTCACTCTGTATTTTGAATTTTCTCTTACTTCTTCACGAGAAATGCTCAGTAGTTTGTTTTTTGATATATAAACCCCATTTTCGTCAATAACCAAATCATCTCCAGCGGTTACACGCATTTGATTGCGCTCATTTTCCATTAATTTATATCTTCCAAAATAATTGGTTTTATCAAAGCCATCAATTTTTGAAAATGTAGCACAGGTGTTTGTGTTAAAATAATATGAATAAGATTGTAAGCTGTCTTGCGCGTTAACATACCCAGTTAATAAAATAAATAGTCCTAATAAAAATTTTGTCATTTGTTTGTTTTTATATTCTCAAAAATTATAAAATAATGATTAACTCTAGTTTAACTTTAAAGTTAGGCGTTGAAGATTGGGCTTAATTAATCTTGAACGTTACTTTTAATATGGCTTTTCAAAAAATCCTCCACTTTTTCAAATGTAAAGTTATCGGCAGCATAAATACTAATCGAAAATTCTGTTTCACTTATTTTTTTAACCGAGCTTGGTTTGTGACTATAGATCCAAGGACAATGATGTAATAATTTTTCAATCGCTTTCACAGTATTATAACTCGAATCTTTAGGAATGGTTACTGTTATAATCCTACTCCGTTCTTCTCCTTTATTTAATTGCTTAGAAACTGTTGATTCCAATAATTTGTGATAAGGTATAATAAACACTTCATCATTCTCATTTTTTAACTCTAAATTACGGGCGTAAAACTGACTTATTTTTCCTTTTTTATTGTTGATACTCACAATATCATTAACCCCTAATCGACCTTCAAATTTTATGTATATACCTGTAAAAAAGTCTTTCCAAAAGTAAACACCTAATAAAGCAATAAAAAATGTCATACCAATACCTAATAATATATGACTGCTTACCAATTGATAAAAGCTAAACACAGTAAAAACAGACCATGTAATTGCTTTAATGCGGTATAACATTAAGTACGGACGCTTAATTTTATAATGAGATTTTAAATAAGGTGCAATATAATTAGTCAATACTTTAAAGGCTACAAAAAGTCCTACGCCAATTACAATTAGTCCTAAAATAAGGAGAGCGGGAATACTATTATCAATATTATGCGATACAAACTGAATGGCATCTTCTGTTGGTTTTACAGATTTTTCTACTGTTTTATTAATCTTATCATGAATAACAATAGGTTGTAATTTTTCAACCGATTGCACAGAGTCAATGACCGCATTAGTTGCTATGGAATCAATTTTAGGCATACAAATATTGTTCTAAATAAGGTTTAACTTCTGGATTAATCTCAAATGTATTTTTTTCGACAGTTTTTAAAAGTCCTGCCTTTAATAATGAAGATATAATGCGATTAATCCATGCTTTGTTAGTTTCTCCGTATATACTATACAATTCTAATCGGCTTAAATTTTTATGGGTATGAAATTGATATAAAATGCTTTTCCATGTTTCGTCTGTCAAATTCGGAAATTCAAATTTATCTATTTCATTAACATATATTTTATTCTCGTCAACTAAATCAATGTTTGCGAGCCATTGCCTTAATGCTAAGCCAACATTTCCATTTGATGTCGCATAATATTTTAAATACATTTTATCCAATTTGGATTCCGACATAAATTTGGATTCTACATCTTTATACACCAGTTCTAAACCACCTATTTGGTGTCTGTTTTTTAAAACATCAATTAAATCTTTGGCATTTAATGGGTTTAAAATAACGGTACTCATTAAATTATCGGGTAAAGTGGTTGTTGAGTTTAATGCTTGATAAGCATAAACATTTGCAGTTAAAATAAAATAATGACGCGATCCAAACTTTTCTAATAAACGGCTTATTTCATCTAAAATTACACTTCCATTTTCGGCTTTTAACCACCACTGTTCAACATCTTCAAATAAAAATACACTTTTATTGTTGACCTTGTTTAATATTTTATTAACACTTTCTTTTATACCTGTTGCGGTTTGAAATGCTCTAATTAATTCTGATTTATCGGTACTTTGATTTAGTTTTGTTTTGATGCGATAAACTTTCCCGTCTAACAAGTGGTTGGTTACATGATTGGCTAAAAATGATTTTCCACTTAACGATTCTCCTAAAATTATAATACCTGCGTTTATGCCACTATTAACACGATCAATTCCTGTTTTAACTTTGTTAAGTTCGCTTTGTCTATTGGCTATTGTTTGGTTGTCGGTTATGTGTTTACCTGAAAACAATTGTTGGTAATAAAATGGCAATTGCTCCGATACCGAATGTGTTAAGCTAATATCGTCTATAAAATCGCGGTAAATCCCTTGTTTACTTTGAATTTGTTTAAATTTTTCTTGATAATGTATATTACCAACATCATGCTTTTTTTGTAAAATTTTAGCCGTTAATTTTTGAATTGAATCACTAGATTGTTTACGGATTTCTTTAAATTTTCTAAATAACTTTGATTTGTTTTTAAGGTTTACATTTTGGTTTAAATTATCGTATTGTTCAATTATTTTATTGATTTCGAGTTCGGTATTTAAACTCTCTTTAAATAAATTTAAGTCTGTTAAAAAGGTTTGAGTTACGGACGTTAATAATGATTTTGCTTCAATTATCTCATCTTTAGCGTAGTCAATACTCTTTTTTAAATCTGTTAATTTATTGGTTTTAGCAAAGTTTTCAAGATTGTTGTTTATATGAAAAGAACTGTTTAACAAAACACCCATTACACGCTTAAGTTGGTCAAAATAAAAATTGATTTGATCTTGAACTGGCTTTACAAAATGAGCTTTAGTAATATAATCAGTAATATCGTCTAATTGAATTTTTATGGTTTTAACATTGTCATTTTGTGCTCCTCTAATCGCATTTAAAGATTTAGTATCCATTAATTCAACCTCTTCTGGCAGTTTGTTGATTGCTTGATGAATTTGCTCTATCAAAGCACCCATTATCACATCTGGGTTAAAGAAAACGTCTTCATTAAACGAAAAATAATATGTATTTATTTCGGTAACATTATTCGAATCTATTAATTCAGATAAATTAGAAACATCTTTTTCAATACTACCTATGCTGTTATTGATTGATTCAATATGTTCTTTGTTGTTAAAATTTGTGAGTTGTGTTGTTGCCAAATCCACTCGGGTACTAAATTGCAATAAATATAAGTCTGCTTGTAAGTGGTACGAAAATAATATTGTATTTCGTTTCCAGTAATGAGAATAATTTGAAATAAACGCATTAATCTCTTTTAATTTTTTTGACTTTAAAATCGGAAAACTTATTTGTATTTCTTTTTTGTAGCTTATTTTTTCAAAACAAGTACTTAAGTCGTTCAATAAATTCCGGTCAACATTTCGACTTAATTTATAAAATTCTTCTGCTAAATTTAAGCTGTGTTTGTCAATTTGATTTAAAGCTTCATCTATTTTATTTTTACATTTAATAGCGCAAGATGCAATATCATCTGTTAAGTCTGATTCTTCAATAAAAGTCCAAATGGCTTTATGAATAATGTTTTTTGACTGATGTAATAAAATAAAATTTTGATAACCAAATTCTAATAATGCATGTTTAAAATCACTTAAACCTCTGTTAATCCATGCGCGTTCTAGGTTGGGTTTGAATTGAATTTTCCCTTTTTTTGTAATCAGATTTCCGTTTTGGTCTAGTCGATTTAAAATTTCGATTTTAGGGGTTGAATTAAAAAATATTTCATCTCGTTTTACATTAAATATTTCTAATTGCTCTTTAAATAACTCATAAACAATAGGTAATTGATAATTGCAGGCATCATCATGATTATCTCTTACTTCTTTTAAAACTTTATCTAATGCTTTGTCAATATCAATGCCTTTAGATTTGGTAATATCGTCTAAAAACTGATCTAATTTTTGACTGTTTTTTGATATTAAATTGTGGTGAAAATCTTCAATTTTCTGAATAGATTGATTTACAAAAGTGTGTGAAATTTTATCTAAAGATTGGTCAATATTTTGAATTTCATTGCCTAAACTTTCATTTTCGCAATCGACTAAATGAATTAAATCAACTTTTTCAAGGTCATTTTTTGTGTCTCTTAGGTTAACTTGTTCTATTTTAAGGTCGGTTTCTTCAAATTGACTTGAGGCTTTTACAAGTAGTGTTGTTCCAATGGTATTTACCAATGTATTGGTGTTGTCAACAAAAGATTGAATGTTGTTTTCTTCAATTTCAGGAATACCTACAAACACCAAATCGGCATCTGCCGAATGAATTTTCATTAATTCATAAATCGGTTTTTTATCTACTGCATTATTAATGATTTTAATTTCAGCATGTATTCTAAATTGATCTAAAACAGTTTGAATTCTTTTTTCAATTAAGACATTGTCAACATTGGTTTCATTCACTAATAAAATACGTGTATTTGCCCTTACCCAATCTGATGAAGTTTTAATAAATTTCACCAAACTCAACATTAATTCGGCATTATTACCAACCGAACGCCACCATAAATCTATTTTTTCTTTTTTTCTGAATCCCCAACGTTTATCATAATCTAAATACAGTACATTGTAATCTAAGTCAATCAATTTTTGAGTCATTGCAGTAAACCAAATTGGGTCTTTAGTTTCTCCTGGCCAAGGCATTAAAGTGGTATTGGGTTCAATTCCTGAAAAACCAAATGTTGTCGCTAAAGTTTCAATCCCTTTAAATTCATTTTGTACCTCAATTTGACGGCCAAAAATTCCAAATTTATCTAATTCTTCATCCTCAACAATTTGTTTGTTTTTAGGGAATAATACTTTAGCTTCCGTATTTTCTACTAAGTCAAAATTGGTAATTATTCCTGCTTGTCCCGATATTGATTTTGAAAACTCAATTAGTTTTGGTCTGGTTTCACTGCCTCCACTAAATAATAATAAATTAGGTTTCCAGTTTCGTTTGTGATCATTGCCAGCTTCCATTTTTCGCAAGCCCTTTTTTACAATTGTACTCCACACGGATTGCCATATATCACCTGTTCCTAAAGCGACTTGTTTTTTGTTAAGGTAAAAATAAATGCCACCAATAATTACAAATGCTGCCACCATGGCTAACATATTTAATTGAAACATGACTGTGAAAGTGGCAATAAAACCGAATAAACCTACCCATTTTTTTACTTTAAAAGTAGGGTTAAAATCAGCAGAAGCCCAGCTTTCTAAAAAGAATGAAATATTTATAAATCCATAAGCAGATAAGTAAAACATTGAAACTACTTCTGCAATTACGTTTAAATCTCCGATTAAAATTCCGGCTTCAGCAATAAGCACTGTTAAAATTAATGCACGTTGAGGTTCGTTACCTTTTCCAACACCTTTGGCAAAAAACTTTGGTGTAATTTTATCAACCGACATGGCTTGTAATATCCTAGGTCCACCTAAAATCCCTCCCAATGCAGACGATAATGTAGCTCCCCAAACACCTAGAAAAACAAAAATGCCGCCATAAATTGTAATTTGGTAAAGCAGTTCGCCATTATTTGCCAAGGTTTCGTCACTGAAATTGTAATGTAAAAATAATGCTAAAGCCAAATAAACTATAAAACCAGTAGCAATAGAAAGCATAGTTCCATAAGGGATTGATTTTTTAGAGTTTTTTAAGTCACCAGACATTGCAATACCAGCTGTAAATCCTGTAACAGCAGGGAAAAATATGGCGAAAATTTCAATCATTGACGCTTTGTCTTCACCTCCACTAAAACTTATTGTGGATACATTTGACGTGTCACCCATAAAAATAGCAACCAATGACAAAATTATTAACCCCAAAATGACAAATTGACTTTTTAATGCAATTGATGTACTTATAAATGCTAGAATAGTTAATGCTAAAAGTCCTAAACTACCTGTTATTCTTAAAGAATTTGAAAATGTGTCAGGATTTTGAACAAGTTCTCCACTTTCATTTATATAATAACCAAATTCAAAATATTTTTGACTGATAAATTGATTGAAAATTTCTGCAAAACCAACCATGTAGAGTGCAATACTAAAAGCAGTTGCCACAAAAAGGGCTATTCCGAGTGCGCCCCCCATTGGTAAACCTAAACTTCTAGATAAAACATAATAAACACCACCAGCCCCCACTTTTTTATCTGTAGATATAGACGATACACTAAGCCCAGTTGTAATGGAAATGATGTGTGCAACTATAATAATTCCTATAACACCAAAAAGACCTGCGTTTCCGACAACCCATCCCATTCGTAGGTACATAATAACACCTAAAATGGTCAATAAAGATGGGGTAAAAACCCCTGCAAATGTTCCGAATTTTTTTTGTTGGCTCATATAGTCTATAAAACTAAAGTATTTTTTACGGTTATTTTGAAATTTTGTTATATCAAATCAGCTTTATTCATTAAAAATTTCGATTGTAAGTTCAAATTTTATTATTGTAAATTACTCGTATCGAAAATCTATCCTATAAAACGGGTTAAAAATGGGAATAATATTGGGATTTTTTGAAAAATAAATCATTTTATTTTGCAAGCGATTTAAAATCAACTAAATTTGGAGTAATATTTTACCAATGAAAAGAATTCCGGTTGACCTATTAATTAAAAAGCTATCGATTTTAACGGTTGGGATGAGCAGAGAAGTAAATGAAAATTTTACAAACCTAACTCATGAGCAACTGCATTGGCAACCTAACGATAAAAGTTGGAGTATTGCGCAATGTTTAGAGCATTTGAATGCGTATTATCGCTATTACATTCCTGTTTTTAATGGTAAAATTGCCAATACTAGATTTAATGAACCAATACAGTTTTTTACATCAAGCCCTATGGGGCGAGCAGTTTACCGGTCTGTAAAATTGGGTAAGGTTTATAATGTTAAGCGTGTTTTAAAATCAAGAAAGGAGTATAATCCTTTGGTAAATTCATCTTTAAAATCTGAAAATCCAATTGAAGACTACCTAAACTTTCAAGATCAATTTGTGGAGGTGATAAAAGCTTCAGAAAAAATTGATTTAAGAAAAACCAAATGTCCGTTGTCTTTAAGGCCGGTTGTTAAATTAAATTTAGGTGATGCTTTAACCTTTATGGCATACCATAACGAACGTCATATTTATCAAGCTAAACGCGTGTTAGATAGATTGAATAAAATGACTTAAAGTTTATTGGGGTCGATTTTTAACTTTTTTAAGGGTTTTAAATTTTATTATCACACAAAATTTGTCCTTCATCAGTTTTCTAATACTTTTAATAGACTTGTGTTTTAGTGTATCGCTATTTCAGGACAGGATAATTTGAAAACAAAAAAAGCTTCATTTTTAAATGAAGCTTTTTTCTCTCTTTTGGCGGTCTGGACGAGACTCGAACTCGCGACCCTCGCCGTGACAGGGCGATATTCTAACCAACTGAACTACCAGACCGTGATTATTAAAAATCAAACCTAATTGCTTAGGCGGGACAAAAATACGTATTCTTTTTATTATAACAATAACTTTTCATCAAAAAAATAAATTATTTTTTGGTTTTAAAATTAACCCTTTCGTTATCAACGAATTTTAGATCTTTTAATTAAATATTGTTGTAGCACAAAATCAATTGGTTCATTAATATCTACATCTACAAAGTCAATTTTGAACTGAGTACACCTTAATTTCAAGTCTTCAATATACTGATGCATTTTATTTTTATATTGTACTTTGATTTCAGGTGGTTGTAATTTTAATTTTTGCCCTGTTTCTAAATCAACAAAAGCTGTTGGTTTGTTGGGGAAATTAAAGTCTAACTCTTTTTCAGTGTCTAGTATATTAAATAAAACAACTTCATGTTTATTGTGTCGTAAATGTAAAAACGCATCAGCTAATTCGTCAATTGAGTGTGATGTGAAAAAATCAGAAAAAACGATAACTAAGGATCTTTTGTGTGTGTTTTCAGCAATCTCGTGCAGTACATCAGTAAAATCAGTTTTTCGATTTAAAGAAAAATCCTGTTTATTCATCAGTTTTTCTAACTCAATATACATCCTTTTAATATGAGTTCCAGAGGATTTTATAGCCGTTTCTGCAATGATTTTATCATCAAAAATTGTCACCCCAACGCCTTCTCTTTGTCGTTTTAATAATTCTACAAGTGAGGCTATAGCATACACACTATACCCTAATTTATTTAATTTTACTTGTCCATCTATTTTAGGGAAATACATTGATGATGAAGCATCTAAGACAAATCGACATCTTAAATTGGTTTCTTCTTCAAAACGCTTGACAAATAACTTGTCTGTACGGGCAAATAGTTTCCAGTCAATGTATCGGGTAGATTCTCCTTTATTGTAAAGTCTATGTTCGGCAAATTCAACGGAAAACCCATGATAGGGAGATTTATGTAAGCCTGTAATAAAACCTTCAACCACTTGTTTAGCCAAAAACTCTAAATTTCCAAACTTTGCTAATTCTACTATGTCAATTTTTCCGTACAAATTTTTGTATTTTGCCCCTAAGATAATCATTTTAAAACATCAATTCCCTATTCACCTATAACAAAAACCGAAAAAATGTTTAACTTAGTATTGAATTATGGCTGAAGATAAAGAAAAAAGGCAGTGTTTAGAATGCGGTACCGAAATTTATGGACGGAGCGACAAAAAATTTTGTTCAGATTATTGTAGAAACGAAACACACAATAAAAATAATCGAGATATATCTAATTATATGCGTAAAGTAAACAATATTTTACGTAAAAACAGACGCATTTTAGCCAAGCTTAATCCTAATAGTAAATCAAAAGTAAAAGAATCAACTTTAATGGAAGAAGGTTTCAATTTTGCATATCACACCAATGTTTATAGTACAAAAAAGGGAGGAAAGTATTACTTTTGTTATGATCAAGGCTATATTAAACTTGAAGACGGTTGGTTAGCGCTTGTAGAGAGACAAGAATATGTAAAATGATAAGAACAATAATAAACGGTATTTTTATTTTTCCTGTAAAGGTTTACCAATGGGTGATTTCGCCAATTTTACCGAATTCATGCCGTTATACGCCCACATGTTCAAACTATACTATTGACGCCATAAAAGAATGGGGACCTTTAAAAGGAGGTTGGTTAGGTTTAAAAAGAATTTCGTCTTGCCACCCATGGGGTGGGACAGGTGAGGATCCAGTACCACGAAAACATAAGCATAATTGCGAAAACCCAAACCATAATCATTAATTGCGTAAGTATAACCTTGACATCTTCTTATATTAAACCGTTGTCAATAATATATTTTATTCACAATACTTATACAGTAACATTGGTTTATTGGCGTGTAGTGCTAATTTTTTAGTCACACTAGAGTGCAATAAGCCTTCAATAAATCCATAATTTTTACGAATAAGCACCAATAAATCAGTTTCATTTTCATTTATAAAGTCTAGAATTCCATCAGTTACACTGTCATTTTCTTTTACGTTTATGGTATAATCAATTCCAGTTAATTTATCAGAAATACGTTTGTTGATAGCGGATTTATCAACATCACTTGCTTTTTCAACAACGGTTAAAATATTTAATTTACAAGCTGGCTTTGTCATTAATTCTTTTAATGGCTTAAATGGGCAATCATTTTTACTTTCTTGAATATTTGATGCAAAAGTAATGTTTTCCCAATTAGAATACTCAGCTTTATTTGGTACAACCAAAATTGGATGTTCAGCATTTTTAATAGCATCAGTTGTATTACTACCAAACAGTTTGCTCGATAGATTACTCGCTCCGGCAGTTGCCATTACGACTAAGTCAATTTTGAATTGTTTTTCAGCTTTTTTTATTGCTTCTGATAAATAACCATAACAGCTATACGCTTCAATTTCAACAGCATTAAAAGCTTTATTCTCTCGCAACAATTCTAAATTCTTTTTAGAATCTTCTTCTAAAATATCAGTAAAATTAATCATCACATTTGATGTTGTTGCGGGAGATTGATAGGCGTTCATTAACACGATTTTAGCATTGTTACCTAAAGCTAAATGGCAAGCATAATGTAATGCTCTGTTGGCATTATCCGAAAAATCTGTTGGTACAAGTATCGTTTTCATTTAAAATTGTATTTCTGTTCCAAATCTAATTAAAAAATAGAATTTTTAAACTTATTATTCTCATTTAATTTAGTGATAAAAATCAGTATGTTAAAATTTTGGCACCGCCACTGTTCTATATTTTTTAACTTTAATACTTTTATTTTTAGGATATTTAATAGTAAAAGAAACTTTATATTTTTTAGATCCTCCCGAATTTAAATTCACATTCCAATTCAAAATCCCATTTTCTTCATTATAAATGGCGTCTGTTATTTCGTTTACAGTTACTGTGATTTCACTTTGTTGAGACACTGGAATTTGATCATATAATTTCATTTTTAAAGGAATATTTTGGTTGTTTTTTACGGTGATTTCAAAAGTATAAGTGTCTTTTTTATTCCCTCCAATCACTTTTTTATTCGAAAATTCTTCTAATAATTTTCGGGTAATCAACACTTTCTTATCTCTACCGAAAGATAGCCTTAGTGTATCTTCAACATTTCGGGTATTAATATAAGATTGTCCAACGTAAGTATCTGCATAATAAACATTTGTGGGACCTGAAATCAAGTTCAATTTTTCCCAACCAACAATATTAGCCAACAAAAATGCATCTTTATCTAATTTAGGAACAGCTTTATGAGAAAAAGTTGCATTTAATTGATGTTCTGAAATTTCAACTAAATAAGGTTTTGAATCAGAAGGGATGGCATATTTTTTTTCAATTGGAAATTCGGTTGCTAATTGCGGCACTTCAATTGTTGTAATTTGCACCGCAGTATGCTGAGGGTTATTTTGAATATTCCCATTACTTACAGTATTCCACTACGCAGAACCTCCTAATGATAGACCATCCATTTGCTGATTTTGTTGCGGCACACTAGCATTTTGGTAATACTTTTGATAGTCTTGTTTTTTAGGGACTATGTAGCCTTTTTTATAATCATCTGTTACAACTGAAGCGTTATTTAAATACCAAGGCTTTAGAATAGGTGCTGATGCCGATAAGTTTGGATTAGAAGTTGACAATGTTAATTTTACATTTTTCCAGTCGTTACCTGTATTATTATAAACTTTTGCCTTATATTTTAATTTAATTTCACTATTAATATCTGTGGCCGATAAATCATAATTAGCCTGCCATCCACAATTTGAAACAACATATTTTAATTCTGTTTTTAATTCTTTAGCTTCATCAGCATCAATGGTTACAATTATTTGATTTGAATGAGAACTTTCTTTATAGTTTAATTCTAACAATTGTTGATTATATAAATACACTTTAGAGTTTAGTGTATTTATTTTTTTATCGTAAGCAGAGACTGTTTTATTTATTTCCATCATTCTTGTGCGGTAATAAACAGCCATATTCCTAAGTTCTTCAACCGATAAATTTTGTTGCGTACCTTTAATTGACTTATTGGTTTCTAACAATTGTTTTTCAGATTGATAAGCTGCTTTTTCATTTCTTAGATCTGACTGAGTATCATAAATAATTTCGAGAGAATCTTTAATTTTCTTGATCCTTGGATTAGATTCTACAAAAGAAATATAATCCATTTCAGTACTGACCGATACTAGTTTATGTGATTTATCAGCAGAAAATTGAATGCTTTTTTGATCTATTACTGTACTTATACCTGTAAAGATTATTTTATTACGCCCTTTTTTTATTTTAACAGGTGCAAATCTAGTGACTTCACCTCCTGTTAAAAAAACAGTTAATTCACTGACACTAGTTTTGACTTTAGTTTCAATTACTTGTTGAGAGGATCCAATAAAAACCCATAAAATGCTTAACAATAAAGGCAATAATTTTTTCATAATATATAGTTTAGAAGTTTAAGTTAAAAAA
>Ga0316209_1002079_pt1 | contig 17331 bp, 10 predicted proteins | sample 6monopyrite_MG_FD_204945 | JGI IMG/M metagenome (GOLD analysis project Ga0316209, IMG submission 204945) | Microbial mat bacterial communities from mineral coupon in-situ incubated in ocean water Damariscotta River, Maine, United States -... | ecosystem: Environmental > Aquatic > Marine >...
TTATGCAGGATGTTGGCGGTCTCGGTCATCTCCACCATAAAGGTCGAGCGCCCGCTGGCGAGTTCATCTGAGGCGCCAATACGGGTAAAGATGCGATCAATTGATCCGACCATAGCGCGTTCCGCAGGGACGTAACTGCCAACCGAGGCGAGGATCGCGATCAGCGCGGTCTGGCGCATGTAGGTCGATTTACCGCCCATGTTGGGGCCGGTGATGATCAGCATCCGACGCGCGTCATCGAAACGCACATCATTCGGTACAAAGGGGGTATCGAGTACCTGCTCAACCACCAGATGACGACCGCCTTCGATGGTCAGCCCCGGTGTGTCACTCATCTCGGGTGCGCTCAGGTTTAACGTCACCGCACGTTCAGCAAGATTAGAAAGTGTATCGAGTTCGGCCAGTGCCTCAGCGGTCGCTTGCAGTGCGCTCAGGTGCGGTAGCAATGTCTCGAGCAGCGCTTCATAAAGCATCTTCTCGCGTGATAGCGAACGCTCTTTGGCACTCAGCGCCTTCTCTTCAAAGGCCTTTAGTTCCGGTGTGATAAAACGTTCGGCGGTTTTTAACGTCTGGCGGCGGATGTAATCTTCCGGCACGTTGTCGGAGTGGATGCGCGAGATTTCGATGTAGTAACCATGCACACGGTTGTAGCTCACTTTGAGTCCGTTGATGCCACTGCGCTCGCGTTCGCGCTGCTCCAGGTCGAGCAGAAATTGCCCGGCGTTTTCGCTGAGTTCACGCAGCTCATCGAGTTCACTGTCATATCCTTTGGCGATTACGCCGCCGTCACGAATCAGTACCGGTGGATTTTCCAGAATCGCGCGTTGCAGTAGCGCCAGCAGGTCGGGATGCAGGCCGAGGCGTTCGCGCAGTTGCGGAATCAATGGTGTATCGAGCGGCGTGATGATTTCGTGCAGCGATGGCAGTGCCGCCAGTGCATCACGAATCAATGCCAGATCACGCGGGCGTGCCGACTTAAGTGCGATGCGCGCCAGACAGCGTTCGATGTCACCGATGCCCTGTAGCAATCCATGTAGTACCGCGTCTGTTTGTGTCTCAATCATCGCGCCGATGCAGTGGTGGCGTAGGCGCAACGTGTTGTGGTCACGCAGTGGGCGGTTTATCCAGCGTTTAAAGAGGCGGCTACCCATCGCGGTCGCGGTGCGATCCATTACCCAGCTCAGGGTATGTTCGGTGCCACCGGCAAGGTTGGTATCGAGTTCAAGATTGCGGCGACTGGTGGCGTCTAAAATGACTGCCTCATCGCGCTGTTCTACTTTAATCGTTTGCAGGTGTGGCAGTGCCGCGCGTTGTGTTTCGCGCGCATACTGCAACAGGCAGCCTGCGGCACAGATGGCAACCGGCACTTCATCACCACCAAAACCACTCAGGTCTTTGGTGCCCATCTGTTGAGTCAGTGCGCGGGTCGCGCTATCGAACTCAAAGTGCCACGGCGGCATTGCACGCAGGCCGCTGCGTTCGCCCAGTGATGCCTTGTGATGACTTTCTTCATTGACCAACAGCTCGGTCGGCTTAAGGCGTTCCAGTTCATCGAGCAGCGCCTGCCAGTCATTCACTTCGCTAATGATGAGGCGGCCGCTGGTGAGGTCAACCGTCGCGATGCCGAAGGTTTCATTGGTTTGATGAATCGCGCATAACAGATTATCGCGGCGTTCACTCAGCAAGGCCTCATCGGTCACCGTGCCGGGGGTGACGATACGCACCACCTTACGCTCTACCGGCCCTTTGCTGGCAGCGGGATCACCCACTTGTTCCGCAATTGCCACTGACTCACCATGGGCAACAATCTTCGCCAGATAGTTATCCGCCGCATGGTAAGGGATGCCCGCCATCGGAATCGGCTGCCCACCCGATTTACCGCGGGCGGTCAGCGTGATGTCGAGAATACGCGAGGCCTTACGTGCATCTTCAAAAAAGAGCTCGTAAAAATCACCCATGCGATAAAACAGCATCATATCGGGGTGCTCGGCCTTGATACGCAAGAACTGCTGCATCATGGGTGTATGTTGTTCTGTCGTTGTATTCATGCTTATTTCAGGTCTAATCCGGTTTCAGGTCTAAGCTGGTTAAGAATATATAATAGCTAATCTAATTAGCCGTTTGCATTTTTATAGCGGTTTTTCACTGCTTCACGAGTGAATGAGAGGTTTAAGCGCAGAGCGTTGGCTTTTAAGGCGTCTAATGACATATTCACAGCGCCAGCAGAAACTCCCCCAAGCCCTGCTAAGTATAGCCTAGAGATGAATAAGGCGTTTATGAAAAAAGCAGGGATTAAGCCAGTTAATTAAAAGTACCCACTTTTTTGCATTGCAATCAATGTAGTCCGATGAGCTTCCAACGCGCCCAAAGGAAGTGCCCCAGGGGTAAAATCCGGGAGGGCGGTTAGGGTGAAATTCGAATATATGGTAAAAAGTATTTTATGGGTGATGTGAAGCTAAAGCCTAAGTTTGCCCAATGTCATGATTGCGGCATGATGTTGTCTACTGACTGTTATGTTTATTGGGGAGGTACCCCGGGTGCGCAAACAAAAAATCGTTTGCGCACCCTACATAAATACAAGTCCGCGTTTTTATATACGGATGTAAATGTATTCGGGGAAGACAGAATGGCACGAGGTAAGCATACAAGCGTATGCTTACCCGATTACGTGTTTATTTCATAAACAGCATTTCCTGATATTTAGGCAACGGCCATAAAACATCAGCCACTTCAGATTCCAATATATCTGCATGCAATCGAACTTTATCCATTAAGTCACGAATAGTACTTGCAGCATATTGCATGTGATCATTAGTCGAGCTAAAGCTTTCTTTTTCCATTGCCTCGCTAAGCTCAACAACAGCTTCCATCATTGCATTGGCTTCAGATGCTACTATTTTAGCTGTCGCGTTATCCAGTCTGATTCCTAGTTTATCCATACCTGTGCCTGCTTCTGCTAATTGCCCAAGATAACTGACTGCAGCTGGGTATATTAATGTTTTAGCCATATTAACAACGAGCTTAGCTTCAACTTCGATCGATAAGAGATATTGCTCAGCGTAAATTTCATAACGGCTTTCTAACTCGACAGGTGTTAATACTCCACTTGATTCAAATAGTTTTACGATAGATTCATCCTGTAAGTAGGGGAGTGCATCCGCTGTAGTCGGCAGATTCTTTAGCCCGCGTTCTTTAACCGCCATTTCATGCCACTCAGCAGAATAACCATCGCCACCGAAAACAGCACTGCCATGCAGTGACATCAACTCTTTTAATACAGCGATTACCGCTACTGTTTTATCAGCACCTGCTTTTAATTCAGCTTCAAGTTTTTCTGCAATCCAATCAAGCGAGTCCGCAAGCATAGTGTTCATCGCCACTAATGGGCCTGCCACAGACTGTGATGAACCAACAGCACGGAATTCGAAACGATTACCTGTAAACGCAAATGGCGATGTTCTATTTCTATCACCAGAATCACGTTTGAAGTTGATGATTTGAGATAAACCTAGATCCATTACTCCACCATCATCTGTTGGTGCTAATTTACCTGCTGCAATATCTTCAAAAACCTTTTCTAACTGGTCACCCAAATAGACTGAAAGAATAGCCGGTGGCGCTTCATTTGCGCCCAATCTATGATCATTACTCGCTGATGCAATAACTGCTCGCAGTAGAGGGCCATACTTATGCACACCACGTATGACTGCGCCACAGAATAGTAAGAAGTTAAGGTTTTCTTCAGGCGTAGCACCTGGGTCAAGCAAGTTACCTTGAGTTGCATTACCCACTGACCAGTTCACATGCTTACCTGAACCATTGACGCCGGCAAAAGGTTTTTCATGCATCAAACAAACGAAATTGTGAGCTTTTGCAGTGTTTTGCAATACCGTCATCAATAGCTGTTGATGGTCAGCAGCAACATTGGCTGCTTCAAAGTAAGGTGCAATTTCAAATTGACCAGGTGCAACTTCATTATGGTGAGTTTTGGCGGGAATACCCAAACGATATAACTGGTCTTCAGCATCCTGCATATAGACCTGAACGCGTGCGGGAATCGCCCCAAAGTAATGATCATCAAATTCCTGGCCTTTTGCTGATGGCGCACCGAATAATGTACGGCCGGCCAATAGTAGATCAGGCCTGGCATTTGCAAATTTTTCGTCAACCAGGAAATATTCCTGTTCTGCACCACAGCTTGAGTTTAATGGGGCAATTTCTGTTTCGCCCATTAGTGAGAGAACTTTTTGTGCCGCTGTATTCATTGCATGATTAGAACGCAACAATGGTATTTTTTTGTCTAATGCTTCACCTGTCCATGAGGCAAATACACATGGGATCATCAAGGTAGCACCGTTTTCTGTTTGCATAACGTATGCTGGGCTGCTCGGATCCCATGCAGTATATCCACGTGCGGCATTAGTAACTCGGATACCGCCATTTGGGAAGGATGAACCATCTGGTTCACCTTTAATTAACAGGCTGCCATTAAACTTTGAAATAGCTCCGCCATCAAAATCGGTAACGATGAAAGCATCATGTTTTTCTGCTGTCGCATTAGTCATTGGGTAAAAGATGTGTGAAAAGAATTTTACACCTTTACCCAGCGCCCATTCCTTCATTGCAACGGCGACTTCTTCTGCTACTTCCGGATCTAAAGCTTCATTGGTTTGTATCGTCTTTTTAATGCTCTCGAACGCGCTTTTTGAAAGTACGTTTTCCATTTTTGATAAATTAAAAACATCTATCGCCCAGATGTCATCTAGTGATTCAGTTTTTTTAACTACAGGGGCCAACCGGCTGGTTATATCTTCAACTGCTTGTTGACGTGATGCGTTTGCGTTCATTTCATATCCCTCTCTGCTGTTTTTAAATAGTGCCCTGCAAAAATAAATTAGTACTAGTTGAATTAAGCTGAATCTATTTTTTCAGTTTTAAAGTGATTTAAATTTTATTTATTACACCTACCTAAGCAGATTACGTACCAGTTTTTCAATGAGGTTAAAAGCAAAAATATTATTATTTTTATCATGTGGTTCAAGAGGATATAGATATGATTCTGTTAAAAGCCTCAGCAGGCTGTAAATTACAGCGCACCAAAATAATCCATTATGTTAGATTCGGCACCTTTCATGGTGCGCAAGTTGGTGCTATTTGAATCAAGCCCGATTTGTTTTCTAACAAGCGACTGTGACCTCAGCCAAGAAAAACGTTGGTGTAATAGAGCGATTAGACATAAAATTAATGATGGATGATCTAAAAAGCATAGGGTATAGCGACTGGTTTAAAAGTCGAGCGGATGATGAGAAAATTTCCGCTCATGGTGTTGCTCGGGTAGTTTCTGTACATAAAGACAGCTACACAGTCACGAAAGGTGGGGAGGAGATATTTGCAGAACTGTCAGGTAACCTGCTTTACAGTAGCGATTCTGCTAGTGATCTTCCTACTACGGGTGACTGGGTTTATGCCGATTTTTACGATGATGATACCCATGCTATTATCTATGGTGTCTTCCCAAGAAAGACGCTTCTGAAAAGAAAGGCAGTTGGAAAACTCGTTGATTTCCAGTTGATCGCTGCCAATATTGACGTTGCCTTCATTATTCAATCTTTGAATGATAATTTTAATCTACGGAGGTTGGAGCGTTATTTAGTGATGGTCAATGAAAGTGGTATTGAACCTGTTATTCTGCTGAGCAAGTGCGATCTTGTGTCCAAAGATGAGCTTGGCGACATTAAGGACAAGGTATTGAGTGTTGCACCTCAAACCACCGTAATGGAGTTTAGCAATTTAAACCGAGATAATATTGATTCAGTTATTGGCTTATTAAAGAGCGAGTCTTCCTATTGTTTGCTGGGTTCTTCTGGTGTTGGTAAAACGACCTTGCTTAATAGCATTATAGGTAATGAACAATTTGAAACCAGGCCTGTCAGTAAAATACAAAGCAAGGGCCGACATACCACAACAAGCCGTCAATTAGTTCGCCTGGAAAATGGGGCGATGATAATCGATACGCCGGGAATGAGAGAGCTTGGTAGTATGTCCGTAGATGATGGCCTCGATGAGACTTTCTCAGAAATACTGGCGCTTTCTCAAACATGCAAGTTTGCTAACTGCTCCCATAGCAATGAAAAAGGCTGCGCGATTTTGGCAGCAATAAAGGCCGGAAATCTGTCTGAACAACGCTATCAAAACTATTTGAAGATAAAAAGAGAGTCCGAATTCAATCAAATGTCCTATTCAGAAAAAAGAAAGAAGGACAAGGATTTTGGCAAGCTTATTAAATCAACTATGAAGAACAAGCAGGGGTGATGAAGCTAGTAAAAGCGATGAGAGGGCAAGAACCGCTATGGCTTGCTCTTTATTACTGACTTAGCTAGGTGAGAAAAAGATGGAATTACAATTTTCAATAATCGATGAAGATGACTTGACCGCTTGTGCTGAACTGTATGTGGCTACTTTTCGTGAGTCTCCCTGGAATGAAGAATGGAGTACGGAAGATGCCTTTGAAAGGCTCAGCGATTTTCTTGCTGCCCCTAAGTGTCTCGCGATTAAAGCGATGAACAATGGGAGCCTATGCGGTTTTCTAATTGGAAAGGTTTAGCAATGGAATGCTGCTGTCAATTATGATATGGATGAGATGTGTGTAAAACATAGCAGCCAAAGGCCGGGAGTTGGAAAAAGTCTAATGGGTAAACTTGAAGAGATGCTTTTAGAGAAAGGGGTTTCAAGAGTCTATCTCATTACCCAGAGAGACAGCGTTCCGTCAAGTTTCTATTCGGCGCTGGGGTTCGCGGATAATCAAAGTCTTACGGTAATGGGGAAGGGGCTTGGCTAAAGCAGCTAACATGAAAATAAGAGGCTGTATTTCTCGCTGTTTCGTCTCTGGTTGGCAGAGGCTTATCAGCAGCTTAACGAACTTGATGCGCGGATTGATTGCTACACATTCAATAAAAGTATGAAAATTCGGATAAATTAAATCGACATAGCTCCTCTCTGGGTCGTCGCTTGTTTTATATCCAGATGCTTTTTTATCAGCATTCGCCAATAAAGGGGATGAATATCACAGATAAGTCTTAGCGTTTTCTGGGGGCAGCTTAACCTTGAGGGAGTGGGTATATCTCCTATTCCAGAGGGACGTATCAGCACCCTCCTGGCGAGGACTGCGGATTGTTTGCTGCGTTCAAACAATGGACTAGCCCTGTGGCTATTTGCATCGTAATATGTGAAGTATGCAGTGTAATTAATCGAGAATAGGATGTGGGAATTATGAATTTGGGTGATTTATGTTCGATTCGAGGGTGGGTGCTGGCCGGTACATTTTCTGCGTTAACCATTGGGTCTGGCGCAGCGATTGCGACAGATTCTGAAGACGATTGGTTTTTGATGTCCAGTCAGGGGGCGTGCATGGAGATTGCGCCGTTGATGCAGCGTATGTCTGGTATGACCACTGTGACAGGGCCTCATTCTTATATCGAAAGTATGCAGGCTAAAGGTTATACAGTTGAGTCGGGTTATGTTGAGGATAGTAAGGGGCTGGTCTTCGAGGCGAAAGTGCCCGATAGTCGTTTGACTTTAACCTTTGCCAAGCGGGCTGGCTGTAAAAGTTTTGCCAGTCAGTAGCGGTATTAAATGACTGGGATAGCTTTTCTCACGCCTTCGCTAGCGATCATTGTTAATGACAGCTCTTTGGCGAAGATGGGTTTTCGGTTTTCGATTCAAACCGCAAACTGCAACTCAGCAAGCTGTTTATACAACCCTCCTGCTTTAATTAACTGCGCATGAGTACCCGTAGCGACTATCTCTCCATTATCAATCACAACAATGTTATCGGCCTTCAGAACCGTCGAAAGGCGGTGGGCGATGACGAGGGTGGTGCGTTCCTGGGATAGTTGCTCCAACGCGTGTTGTACCTCTTTTTCACTTTCGGCATCGAGCGCGCTGGTGGCTTCATCAAGTAGAAGAATCGGTGGGTTTTTTAAGATAGCGCGGGCGATGGCGATGCGTTGTCTCTCGCCACCGGATAAGCGTACGCCGCGTTCACCTAGATGAGTGCGATAGCCTTCTGGGAGTTTGACAATAAACTGGTCCGCATGAGCCAGTTTGGCGGCGTGAAAAACCTCCTCATCACTCGCTTGTGGTTTGCCGTAACGAATATTCTCCATCGCATCAGCAGAGAAGATAACGGTGTCCTGCGGGACGAGGCCGATGTTCTTGCGTAGATCGTGCAGGGCTAGTTGTTGAAGCGGTATGCCGTCAATGAGTAAGCGGCCATGTTGCGGGTCATAAAAGCGTAATAACAGGTGAAACAACGTGCTTTTGCCTGCACCTGATGGGCCGACCAGGGCAATGGTTTCACCTGGATTTACCTTGAGTGAAAATTGATTAATAGCCGCATGATCTGGGCGTGAAGGGTAGTGAAAACGAATGTTATCAAATTGCACCGCGCCTTCAATACTAGTGGGTAGTACTGCGGGCGTTTGCGGAGACTGCACATCCGACTGTATATGCAGCAACTCCATCAGTCGTTCTGTTGCACCGGCCGCTCTTTGCAGCTCGCCCCATACTTCACTCAAGACGCCTGTTGAGCTGGCGACGATAACCGCGTAGAGGATAAATTGACTCAACTCGCCAGCACTCATTTCATTATTCAGCACCGCTTGTGCGCCTAACCACAGTAAAAAAATGGCGCTGCTGAATACCAGCATAATCACCAATGCTGTAAGTAGTGCGCGGGCTTTAAGTCGTTGACGCGCGGTATCAAAAGCCTGTTCGACGGTGTTAGCATAATGTTGTACGGTCTGCTTTTCGTAAGTGAAGGCTTGAATCACTTGCACGGCATTTAAACTTTCACCCGCATGGGCGCTGGTGTCGGCGACACGATCCTGACTGGCGCGTGATAGGCGTCGCACCATGCGACCAAAGAAAATTAATGGCAGCATGATCAGCGGTACAAGAACAATGATGAGTCCGGTTAGCGATGGGCTGGTGATGGTGAGCATAATGAGACCACCGGTCAGCATAAAGGCGCTACGCAAGGCCATGGAAACCGTCGAACCAACCACGGCTTGAATCAACGTGGTGTCGGTGGTTAAGCGGGAGAGCACTTCACCGGTACGGGTTGTTTCAAAAAAACTGGGGCTCATCTCCATCACATGGGCATAGACCGCTTTACGCACATCGGCGACAACGCGCTCCCCCAGCCATGAAACGAGATAGTGCCGAATGGCTGTGGCCAATGCTAAAACAGCCGCGATGGCAAAGAGCGCCCAGAAAAATTGATCGACCACCGCCGCTTCGCTTTGAGAGAAACCCTGATCGATCATGAAACGTACCGCAAAGGGAACCGCCAATGTGGCACTAGCTGCCAGTGTTAAAGCGATAAATGCGAGGATAATGACCGTGCGATAGGGGCGCAAAAAAGGTGCGAGAAGCTGCAATGGCCGCAATTTTTTAGATGGCTCTCGGTTGAGTGTCTCTGCAGGCTGTCTGTTTCGTGATGGCATGTAAGGTGATTACCTGAATATTGCAGTGGGTAGTAATGGTAATACGTTGTTAAGGTGACCGTTCAGTATAGGGTATGTTTTGTTGGTTTCTGGATAAATAATTGAATTTGTATTTCTAAGCTAGTGAGTTGTCGTCCCTGTGAGTTATTCCCGCGAGTTATTGGGAATAAATAAAAGGGGAGAATAAATGGGCTTTAATGGGCTGTCGATACAGGTAAAGTTATATGTTTATCAGTAGCGATGGGGCATGTCGGACTGACCTTAGCTGGCTTTCCTCTCCATCTTTTTAAACCAGCAAACCAGTGCGGGCAGTAGAAAAATAGCGCCCAGCATATTCACCAGAAACATAAACGTGAGCAGAATGCCCATGTCTGCCTGGAATTTGAGTGGTGAAAAGATCCAGCTTGTAAGGCCGATGGCGAGCGTGATGGCGGTGAAGAGCACGCCGCTGCCGGTCTGGCATAGGGTTTTCCAGTAGGCTTCGTAGAGTGAACTTTCGGTTGCCATAAATTCACGCAGGCGGCTGTAGATGTAAATGCCGTAATCGACGCCAACACCCACGCCCAGTGCGACCACCGGCAGGGTGGCGACTTTGAGGCCGATATCCATTATTGCCATCAATGCATAGGCCAGCAGTGACACCAGCCCAAGCGGTAGCATAATGCAGAGTGTGGCACTGATGGAGCGAAAGGTGATCACACATAACGTAAATATCGCGCTGAAGAGGTAAAACAGAATTGGAAACTGGGCGCGTTCAATCTCTTCATTAGTGGCTGCCATCACGCCGACGTTACCGGTGGCGAGTAAAAACGTCACTTCATCATGCGGGTGTTGTTCGCGGTAGTTTTTAACCGCAGTTACAATCGTGTGGATAGTGGTTGCCTTGTGGTCATCGGTAAAAATCAGTACCGGCATCACACTGCAATCGGTATTGAGTAAGCCGCTGCTGGTGGGAATATATGAGACGGACTGGGCGAGGGCCGATTCATTACGGGGCAGTACGCGCCACTTCATCGCGCCTTCATTCCAGCCAGCATTGATGGTTTTGGCAATGCCCGGCATCGCAACGACTGATTGCACGCCTGCAACATTTTGCATGTGCCACTGAAAGTTATCGATGGCGCTCATGACGCTATGTTTAATACAACCCTCTGCACTGGTTTCAACAATCACCGTTAACACATCAACCCCAATCGAAAACTTCTCGGCGATCACCTGAGTATCGATGTTGTACTGAGCATCGGTGCGCAGCTCTGGTACGCCGCGTTGCAGGTCACCAATGCTGACCTCCAATGCTTTCCAGCCGCCGGCAACGGTGAGCAACAGTGATAGCGCGATAATAATGACCGAGGCCCTGGTGGTGGCGGTTCGGGCAATCACGCGCCACACATTTTTCATTCGCTTTGCCCGCTGTTGCAGGTTTTTCATCTGCTGTTTACGGGGTGTGATGTATGAGATCAGGATGGGGAGCAGTAGCAGATTGCTAAGAATAATCACCGCGATGCCGAGACTGGCGGTGATCGCCATCTCCTGAATCACGCGAATCTCGATAAGATAGATGGTGATGAAACCGAGCGTGTCACTGGCGAGTGCGATGGTGCTGGGAATCAGTAAACGACGAAAACAGGTACGTGCCGCCATCTCCGGACTTTTTCCCTGCGCAATCTCGCTGAGCTGGTTGCTGACCATCTGTACGCCGTGACTGATGGCGATGGCAAACACCAGAAAGGGAATCAATACCGACATTGGGTCAATCCCGTAACCCAGAATTGGCAGCAGGCCGAGTTGCCACACCACTGCAATTAATGCGCTGCTGAGTAGCGCGGTGGTAAGGCGTATCGAGCGCGTGTTGGCGTAGGCGAGCAGGGCGGTGATGAAAAAGGCGATGGCAAAAAACATCACCACGCGTGATGCGCCATTGGCAATATCGCCCACTGCTTTGGCAAAGCCGATAAGGTGAATGTCGAGCGAAATATCAATGTTGTCATTCTGATATTTCTGGCGAATTTTCGATTCCAGCTGATCAGCCACTTCGATGTAATTGAGTGGCTCGCCAGTTTGGGGCTTGAACTCCTGTAGCTGCACGCTGATCAAGGCACCGCTAAAATCATTGGCAACCAGGCGACCGACTATGCCGGCCTTAATTATGTTTTGCCGCACCTGCTGCAGCCCTTCGGGGGTCGGCTCAAAGTCAGCGGGGATGACATTACCGCCCGCGATGCCATCTTCGACCACCTCGGTAAAGCGAACGTTGGGAGTGAAGAGCGAGGTGACGCGGGTGCGGTCGACACCGGGAATAAAAAAGACCTCATCGGTTACCGCAGCGAGATGATCGAAGAAGGGTTTGTTGAAGATGTCACCTTCTTTTACCATCAGGGCGATGAGAATGCGGTTTGCGCCCCCAAATGACTGCTGGTGTTTGCTAAAGGTCTGCATGTACTCATGCTTCATCGGTAGCAGTTTGGTAAAGCCTGCATCGATGCGCAATTGCGTGGTGAAGTAGAGCATAACAGCGGTGATCACGACAAACAGTGCAATCACCACGATGCGGTGTGCGAACAGGATGCGTTCCAGAAAGGCGCTGATGTTATTCATCAGGGTGTGAACCGGGTGATGCCGGACTCACCAATCAGGATGATGGCATCGTCGCCTTGCAGCATCGCGGAAATGCCGCTACGCCCGGGCAGCTGTTTCAGCTCGATGTCACGTTCGTCGCAGTGGGGTGCGATCAGTAGCGTGCCGCTAAGGCCGCTGATGTAACAACTTCCGTTGCTGCTTTTTATGCCCGAGGTGAGCATCGCAGTGGTGTTGGTCTGAACGGTTTGCCACTGTTCACCGCGATCATAAGAGATAAACAGGTGACCCCTCAGGCCAAATAGAAAGAGCGACTGTTCACGGCCCGGCAGCGAACCAAAAAAAGAGCCGTGGTACGGAGAGGGCAGTGGCTGCCACTGCCTGCCATGATCATCAGAGCGATAAATAACGCCCGCTTCGGCGGCAATGAAGAGGGTGCCATCTTTCATTGCGCTGATATGGTTGAGGTGAAAGTCATCCTCGTCACTGATGATGTTCTGTTGCCAGCTGCGGCCGCCATCTTCACTCGTCAGCAGTAAGCCGTAGGCACCGATGGCTATGCCGTGTTGCGCATCGCGAAACCAGACATCGAGCAGTGGGGTCTCTTCTTCGATATTGCTATAGACCAGTCGCCAGCTTTTTGCGCCATCTTCTGTGCGCAGTATGGTGGCATCATGACCAACAGCCCAGCCGAGTTGAGCATTATGCAGGTGAACGCCGGTTAATAATGCTTGTGTCGGTACCGTTGCCTGTAACCAGTTATGGCCGGCGTCGTTGCTATACAGGATATGGCCGCGTTCACCGACGGCAACCATGAGCCCGGCTTGCTGTGCACCGTCGAGCAGCAGGGAGTGAACCGCGAGTTTAGATGGTACTGCGGCAGTAGTCTCGGCTGTCGCAGTGGTAGCAAACGGTACAGTGAATAGTAGCGCAGCCGTGATGGCGGCATACGCTGTTAAACCTGAGCGGGATCGAAGATGGTTCATGCGGCGTGAATCGATCTCTCCATATCGTTGGCTCTGCTAGCGGCGGCCGTCACGTCGCAGTGCCGCAGGAGTGTAATCTGCTGCGCTGCGTTCAAAACCGAACTCGTACATTTTATCTTCGTTGTCGAGACCGAAGACAAGGTAGCGCCCCGCCTGCAGATCGGTATGGACTTCGAGAGTGGTCCATAGCATTGGCATCTCATAGTAGTTGATGACATGGCCCTCGGAGACACGCCACAGCTGGTCGCGGTTGTCATACTGGTCTACCAGTAGAATCTGCCACGAGTCTTCGTCGATATAAAAGGTGCGGCGTTTATAGATGTGACGCATGCCTTCTTTTACCGTGGCTTCCACTACCCATACGCGGTGCAATTCATAACGCAGATGTTCCGGGTTGACGTGCAATGGTTTCAGGATGTCATCGTATTTCAGGCTATCGCTATGCAGTTGGTAGCTGTTGTAGGGGACATAAATTTCTTTCTTTCCCACTAACTCCCAGTTGTAACGCTCTGGGCTGCCGGTAAACATATCGTACTGGTCGGTGGTGCGCATGCCGTCTGAAGCGGTGCCGGGGTTATCAAAGGCGACATTGGGGGCGCGTCGTACCCGTCGTTGACCGGGGTTATAGAGCCACGCCTTACGCGGTTCTTTAAACTGATCCATGGTGTCGTGTACCAGTAAAATGCCACCGGCGAGACGGGGAGGGGCCAGCACCTGCTGTTTGAAATGGAGCGTGATGTTATTGAGTTTCTCTTCGGTCATGCCCTCTTTGGCGTACTGCATGTTGAACTCATCATAAAACTTCACCAGCGTGTAGTCGCCATTTCGGTTGGGTGCCGCCTGCGAAAAATGACGCGCCGTGGTGACACCGCGCCAGCGTAAAACATGGTTCCAGATCGCCTCCAGTCCTGAGGCGGGAATTGGAAAAGGGATGGTGATTTCGGCGCCGGTAACGCCATTGCCGTTTTCGGTTAGCTTTGCGCTGGAGGCGTTTTTAATCGCCGCATCATAGATGCGTTGCGGTGCCGCAGCGCTACGGTGTGTTGGGTAAACATTGAGATAGAAGCTGTCGTAGGTTTCGAGCATCGCCTTGTGACCGGCAGAGAGTTTATCGGCATATTCCGCCATATTATCTTTGTTGATGGTGAGCAGTATTTTGTCGTCGGCAAAAGGGTCGGGGTGGTGGTCGCCCTTTTTATAACCAGCCGGTGGCTCGGTGATACCGCCTTCCCACGGTGGAATGGTGCCGTCACTATTGCCCGCCTTGATTGCCCCCATTGGGGTGAGATCATTACCGAGACGTGCCACTTCGTCGGCACTTGCCTGGGCCGATGCGATGGCCGAGAGGCTGCTGAGTGTCATTGCCAGTAGTAGCGAGGCGACGCTGTGCGCTGAGAAAAATTTAGCGCTTGAGTCTTGAGTCAATCTTGTCATGGCTCGGCTCCTTAAAAAGAGTATTTGATGTTGGCCGCAATGAAGTCGCGATCGTTAACCAGGTTGTAACGCCCTGCGCCGCTGAAGCGGGTGTAGCTGATGTCAGCGCTGTAGACATTTTGGTAGTCGCCGCTCAGGCCGAGTGTGACCGCCTGGCGACCTTCAATAAAGTTACCTGCCGGACCGGGTGATACGCCGTTAACATCATGTTGCCATGCGATGCGCGGTGCCAGATTGATACTCCTGTAAACGTTGTCGAACTGCATCCTCGCTAATAGCCGGTAGCCCCACGAGACCTGATCGGCAAAGTGGTCTGCTGTTTCATAACTGTTCTGGTGTAGCGGTGCGAGGTTGGGGTTACCGCTGACAAAGGTGCCAGGGCCGTTTAGGCGCAGCACATCTTTGTCTGGCATATCGAGCACGGTGGTGACGCCCACTTCGCCCAGCAATACGGTGGCGTTAGCGCCCCAGGCGGGGCCAAAGACTTTGGTGGCGGTGACCTGAGTCTGAGTGACATCGCGACGCAGGTAGCCGGGGATGACGGTGTCAAATCCGACTAACCCTAATTGCCCTTCACTCGCGAGCAGGGCTGCGCTGGTGAGGCCAGGGCTCAGGTTGTCCTGAGCGCCAAGGGCTGCGAGTAGAATCTCGACGTCATCAATCTGTAGCGGTACATCCTGTCGGTAGGAAATTTCACCTTGCAGTGCAATCCCGGAACGCTCCAGCAGGGTGTTAAAACTGAGGCCGTAGAGTTTGATATCTTCGGGATAGCTGATGAAGTAACGCGATGATTCAACATAACTCTGCCCGCTGGGGTCTACACCTGCAGCGGCAGCTGCCGAACCGGTGATTGCACCGATTAAAGGCAGGCGGCTGTGGTAATTGATGTAATAGAAGCCAAACTCGCTGTTATTGAGTGCTTCTGAATAGTGGCGGAAGGCGAGGCCAAACTGGCCACTATCTTTCGCTTCCTGATCCGGCGCGCGTGCCACCACCGCGGTGGTGGCGGGCGGTGAAACGACAGTGTTCGATGAAATTTGATCGGAGACGGCTCCCCAGCCGAGCATTACGCGGGTGCCGCCATCTGTAGCAAAATCGTTGGTGCTGAAATAAGAGCCGACCGGATCCGCTTTGGTCTTCTCCCATTTAAGCTGATAAAAGAGTTCAATGCTGGTGCTGTCACTGGTGTCCATTGAGGCGGATAGAATCGGCACCGGGATTAAGGCCTCGCGCAATTCCGCACCGGGTACGCGTATCTTGGAGACATCCACCGGGTTAATGGTGTTGATGCTGTTTTGAATAAAGGTGCTCTCACCCCAGCTCAGTAGCTGGTTACCGACACGTACCTCGGCGGGCTGGTTGTTAAGATCAAACTGACTCCATAGGTAGGCGTCGAGTAGTTGAACATCGCTGCCTGCCAGATCCATTGTATCTTCACTCAGTGGGGTACGTGCGCGGTCGCCTTTTTCATTTTCAATATCATAGAAGGCAGAGGCGCGCACAAATGCGCCGTAGTTGCGGTAGCTCAGTTCCATTTCTGAGGTGACTTTGAAAGCGTTGCTGACGATTCCTCTGTCGTAATTCAGGTTGCCGTCATCACTATTGGTACCAAAGGCAGTGCCACCGTTTGCAATGCCGATGATGCTTTGGTCGCGGCTTTCAACGCGGCTGGTGAGGCCGTATGAGAGGGTGGTGTCTAGCTGCCCTTCTAGTCCATTGTGACTAAAGCTGGCGGCGTTACTTAGACCGCAGGTGAGTAGTAAGGTTGAAGTGGTTGTGGTGATGACAAGTCTGTTATTCATTTTATGCTTACTGTTCATCAGTCTGGCCTCCTATTCAACAACAGCGGTGTTGCTGACGGTGACACTGAGACCATCCGATGCCAGAAAGGTAGCCGCGGCTGTCTGCATCACGCTGGTAACGGTTGCGTTTGCTGTGGGGTCGAGCAGTGAGCGATGATCACCCGCAGTAAAGCGAATCTGCGCTAGCTGATCACTGCCTGCGTTGTTAGTGCTGCTGTAGCGAGTTAGCCCCAGGAGTGCGGCCAGCGGGTCGGTGCCAGAGAGTGGTGCGGGTATGGTGCCGGCCGGTGCATCTGCGAGTACATTGATCGGGATCACTTGATCGGGCAGGTTGCTGCCGCCGTCACCGATCACTTCAAATAGCAGCAGCCCGCGCCCGCTCGCCGCTCCCGATGCATAGTTGGCCGGATCACCACTGTCCATCAGCGTTTGTGCCGCCCCCATAAAGCTTTCGTAATCGGCGCTGCCTTTAATAACACCTGAGTCTGCCAGGCCAGCAGAGATCACGGGGCCAAAGGAGGCTGAACCATCGAGCAGTTTAGCGATGCCGCTGCCGGGCATGCCGAGCACTGCATCTTTGACTCCCGGTTCCAGCGCCAGAAAGGGGATGCCGACCATCGCGCCGAGGGAGTGGCCAACAAAATAGACGTTGCTGGTATCAAAGTCGGCACCGCCAACGTTACTGTCACCGTCATAGTCCATGGTGGCGAGGGCATCAAACAGCGCAAATAGATCGGCGCTGCTCTGGCGTACATTGTCGCGTGTCACCGCCAGATTGGTGAGATTGATGTAGTGAGTGCCCGAGGTATCGGCAATAGTATCAGGGACGGCAGCCCCGGTTGTATTGTCGACGAAATCGAGGTCAAAGGTACGCTCGGGGCCAAAGCGTAGCGGGTGCCCGACGGGAAGCCCGTGCAGTGGCATGTCGATGGCGACGGTGGCAAAACCGGCAGAGGCCAGAGCGTCCGCAATGGCGAGCATGGCGGTGCGGTCGCTGGTGATGCCGTGTTGAAAAATTACCACAGGCCA
>Ga0316209_1002080_pt1 | contig 17327 bp, 17 predicted proteins | sample 6monopyrite_MG_FD_204945 | JGI IMG/M metagenome (GOLD analysis project Ga0316209, IMG submission 204945) | Microbial mat bacterial communities from mineral coupon in-situ incubated in ocean water Damariscotta River, Maine, United States -... | ecosystem: Environmental > Aquatic > Marine >...
AAATTACAACGCAAGTCGCCGATTTGGCGAATTATGATTTAGGTTGTGAGAAGTGGGATGGCATTGTCTCCATTTGGGCGCATCTTCCATATTTATTACGTAAAAAACTCCATGCCAAACTTGTGGATTCTCTTAAACCTAATGGTGTGTTTATTTTAGAATCTTATACGGAGCGGCATATAGAAATGACAGGAGTAGGTGGTCCACCTGCATCACAAATAGATTTTTTTATGTCATTGGAAAAACTCGCTGTTGAGCTAGAGGGGCTGGATTTCATTGTTGGGGTTGAAATAGACAGATATGTTTCTGAAGGGAAGTATCATCTGGGCGAAAGTGCGGTTGTGCAAGTGGTTGCAGGTAAGCAATAGAGATTGATTAAAATACTAAATCTTTAATCCTAATGATTTATTCTAAATAATAATTCACGAATTTAATAAGAGGGTTAAATTGGAGTAACTCCAATTTGGCTCTATAAACTATTAATTTAATATTTTTTCTTAAAATAGAATCCCTGTAAATGATCAAGGCTGAGTTCTTTATGAAAAGGAATTTCCATTGGGCGTAACCAGTTCCATTGTGCTATCAACTCAAACCCTAAATTATCCAGGTCTTCAATGAATTTATCTAGAAAATATACATGATAAGGGACTTCACAATATTCAAGACGTTGCGTAGTCCAGAAACTTTGTTTTGAGTGTACCGGCAAGTCGTGAATAATGATATGTTCAGGCATGGCGGGTAATGATGACAAAATTTTTACCAGGCTTTTCGTCATATATTGTATAGCCCCTGAAGTAATAAAGACATTTGCTGGTGTAGTGTCTTCAATTTGATTGCTATCAATGAATGTTAACTGTTTTTCATTTTGTTCATTAGCTAGTTCTGTACCGAAACTTACCGCTTCTGGTAGCTCTGCAATTTGCCATTGCATTTTTTCTGGGAAATCAATTAGATTTTTAGAGGTGTAATATAAATGGCCCAGACTGCCTCCCAGTTCTAAGACGCTAGTCGAATCAGTTAGAAGCCTGGATAGCCAGAATAACAATGGGTAGTCGTGATTACGAAACCTGCCATTTATCGCCTTTTTTTCCTCTTCCTTATGCTCTCTTTTTTTACGATTCGCATTGTCATAGTCTTGTTTAGTATTAGGGATACTCTTACTGGCCTGCCTATAATTCAGGTAAACCCCTCGATAACTAATGTTTAATCGACTGCGGAACGCAATTAGAAATAAATCACGCCCGTAGGGTAGGCTTTGAATCAATAATTTAATCTTATTTTTGAGTGTTTTTTTAATCATCTCGGTCTGGTATTAGATTAGTCTATAAATTGACTTTATACTTACTTATTTTTCATGTCAAACCTTCATTACATATTGCCCACATGATGATTTTTTCTTTCCAATACAGTTAATTTTTAAAGAATTTAACTCAATGAGAAATTAAACAGAAAAAATATAAAAAGTGTTATTTTGACAGATTAAGACATAAACTTGATTAAATTTGTATTAGAATGATAGCTGTACAGATAACAGGTGATTTAATGAACACGCTATTATTATGGAAAAGAGTTATCAAATACAGTCTTATATATAAATCGAAATATTCCAATGAATGAAAATCAGGAAATTAAATACTATTCGCCGGTGGAAGAGAGACTTAATATCATCTCCCATACATTGGGTTTTGTATTAAGTGTTATTGCATTATTTCTTTTAATATCGCATGCCTTTTTAAATGGAAGTGCTTTGCATGTTATTAGTTTTTCAATGTTTGGCATTAGCTTAATAATTTTATATTTGGCATCTACGCTTTATCATCGTGCAACAATTCCTGAATTAAGGAGCAGGTTAAGGGTTTTTGATCATGCATCAATTTATATTCTTATTGCAGGTACTTATACACCGTTTGCACTTATTACGCTCAATGGTGAATTGGGATGGATTGTTTTTGGTTTATCGTGGGGCATAGCTACAATAGGTGTTATTTTAAAACTATTTTTTACGGGTAAATATAAATTAATCTCTACTCTAATGTATTTATTTATGGGGTGGATGATCGTTTTCTTTATAAATCCTTTAATGGATAGTTTATCTGATGACGGTTTTATTTGGCTAGCTGCTGGTGGAATATTTTATACCGTTGGTGCGGTTTTATACGGTATTAAGAAAATACCTTTTAACCATGCCATTTTTCACCTGTTCGTTTTATCAGGAAGCATTGCTCACTTTATTTCAGTTTACTACTATGTGTTACCCTGGCAGAAGCAATAGAAATCGCTCTCAATATACGCGAGTGAATTAGCTAGGTGGCTACGCATAACTATTGTAATAGTCACTGTTTTATTGTTTTTGGAGTTGCATAAAAATAAAATATTACTTCGCAGGTATGGCGACGATTTTTAAGTTCATAGAACAGCAGTGGTGAATAGAGATAAAATGATCGGAAAGAAAATTATGATTTCAGGTATGCTTTTACATGTTGTAGCTGATGCGGGTGATAAATGGGAAACCTGGAATGAAGTCACTCGTGAAGCTGTATTTATGAAAAAATCAGTACTTCAAAGTGCGCTTAAACTGGCTATGGCAGAAGTTATTTCTAATATTGACACGCAACATAAATAAAACATCTTTTAACATTCTGTTTTTTATTCTTCAATAATCAGTTTGTTACTTACTTCATCAGGATTGTCATGTCCACCTGGAAATTCTTTTGCTAAAATTTCACCACATTCACGAACCGCAACACAGATACCTTCACTAAGATCATTACTTTTTATGCAGGCGATCATGTCATTTACAATGCTTTCCCAGGTATCTTTGGGAACTTTTGAATTGATACCGGCATCCGCGAGTATTTCTACGCGATGCTCAAGTAATGAAATCATTATTAGTATGGCTGTTTGATCTTTTGTCCGATGTAAATTGTGCTCAAAAAATGCCTGTAGTGCACGCTGATTAACTTCATCGTCAATTTTATCATTCAGCATAAAGGGACGAAGAATTACGCCAACGTTACCCAGGGCATAACCGATATATAAGCCGGGTATTTGTGCATAGAGTATCCACATTGGGTCGTAATCACCTAGAAAGAAGTAAGCAAGAAACCCGGCGAGTAATGCACCAGCTACCGCTAGTCTCCAGCGAGCACCTGCGTAATCATCACTTTGTGTAACAATCATGGGCACGATTTCACCTGTGGTGTACTTTTCTGCTTGTAGTACGGCCTGTGTTACCTTATCGCGGTCGGCTTGTGTAATTTCATTCATCTTATGTTCTCCTACCAGCTTCCACTTGCGCCGCCACCGGAGAAACCACCGCCACCACCGCCGCTGAAGCCGCCTCCACCAAAACCGCCACCACCACGTCGACCGCCGCTCATGGCAGCCCCCATTAATAATCCGCTTAGCAATGCGCTGCCAACGCCGCCGCGCCTTCTACGACCGAATAGGGGGCCGATTAAAAACATGCCTATAAACAGTAAATAACCAAGTCCACCGCTGCTTTTCTTTGTTTTGCGCAAACGTGGCGCAGGAACATCTTCTAATTTTCCGCCAACACTTTCTGCAATCATGCCTAGTCCGACAAGTATGCCTGCACCGGTTTGCCCCTGTTTAAAAAATGGAATGATACCCGTACGTATAATACGCCCAGCAATAACATCAGGAAGGTCGCCTTCCAGGCCACGTCCCACTTCAATTCTTACCTTGCGGTCTTCGGTAGCGACGAGAAGGAGTATACCGTCATCTTTTCCTCTGGCACCTAGTTTCCATTTATCTACAACTTTTATGGAGTAGCTTTCTATGCTTTCATCTTCCAATGAAGGTATAACAAGTACTTGTAGCTGTGGGCCATATTTTTGCTGAAATTGTAATAGGCTGGATGCGATTTTTGCCTGATCGCCACGACTCAACACGCCAGCAAGATCAACCACCGGGCTGCTGTGTTTAGGTATCTCAAGCGCTAATGCCGGGCTTGTCCATAAGGTACCCAGTATGCTTAGCAGAAGAAAGATTCTAGCTAACATTAAAAGTTAATTTGCGGTGCTTGCTGAACCGCCGCCTCGTTTTCTACAGTGAACTGGGGTTTCTTCTCATGCTTAAGAAAAATGGCATTAAACCAGGAAGTAGGTGGCACTGTTACGAGATTGTTAAATTCTTTAATGGTCTGGATGTAGCGATTTCTGGCAACGGTTATACGGTTCTCAGTACCTTCAAGCTGTACCTGAAGATCACGAAAGTTTTGATTAGCCTTGAGGTCAGGGTAGCGTTCTACAACCACCATAAGTCTGGATAGAGCTGAACTTAAGCCCGATTGTGCCTGTGAGAACTTGCTCATTGCTTCAGGCGTTAGCTGATCGACACTAATCTGTGTTCGAGTGGCTTTAGAACGAGCCTCGATAACCGCAGTGAGTGTATCTTTTTCATGTGCGGCAGAGCCTTTAACGATATTAACCAGACTGGGAATAAGATCTGAACGTCGTTTATACTGGTTAAGAACTTCTGACCATGCTGCTTCAACCTCATTAAGTGCTGTTGGAATGCTCTGTATACCGCAACCTGACAGAAGTAGTGAGAAAATAAGTATGGCGTATGTGGCTGGGTGTAGGGCTGTTTTTTTCATATGCGTACCTTAGCAGAAAGCAGTAACTAACACCTGTTTCATTTCAATAGATGAAAAACTACTGCCTTTAATATAATTAAGGAGCTTTAGCGAGATTTAAATTTGATCACTCGCATAATGTATATAATGATACAACATCATATAAATGCTTCAAGACGATATTTAATGTTTAAAACACTTATCCATGCAATTAATATTAAGCTGAATGGGCTTCTCGTACTTTTTTTCTTTAGCTTTATAGTCACAGTAAATAGTTGGGCTGTAGAGAAACAGCCAGATGTTATTGGTTTAAAGTCTGAGAAAAATTATTATGATGAAATGGTTTTATTGCGGCCTTATGAACCCAATATTCTAGGCTTTAGAAAAGATGCTGACGATGGCTGGTTTCTTGATATGAAACTTTCCTTAAAATATCCAATTAATCATGACGGCTTATTTAAACCTAAGGATGAACGAAATCTGTTTCCATTCTGGTCCTTTGCATTTAGCGGTTCCTGGGCTCAATACATGTTCGACAGAAAATCGTCTCCAGTCATCGCCAAAAGATATAACCCTGAAATATTTGGTCGCTGGTGGTTACGCGATAAATACAATTATATTGATATTATGTATGGCCATGAGTCAAACGGGCAAAGTATTGGTAGTTGGAATACATATAATGTTAAACAATTAGAAATAAGCAGTATTGATAATCCTGAACCAGGTGATAATGTAGAAAATGCCAGAGATTATATTTCACGTGGCTGGGACTATGTTGGATTTATATATAAAACCCGTAATCCTTTGGATATATATTTTTTTGAAAAACAGAAACCAGGTAATTTTTTTTACGGACAAACCTTAACGACCTATATGAAATTTCGTTACTTTCTTAATGATGGTTTGCTTCAAGGTGGATACGAAGATTTTAATCCCTGGGAAGTGTTTGGCCCTCAGTGCATAGACGATGAGAATAAAACAGACTGGACAGCTGAATGCTATCGATTAAATGATAAATATTCACGAGATCGTTATGATGGCCTAACATTTATATTTAAAAATGATACTAACTATGGTTCTCTTTTTAAAGGGATTAAAACAGCATTAATATATACAACAGGTTATAAAGATATTTTTGAAAATAATACTTTACGCTTGGAACATACTCTTAACTATAATAATTTACCCATTATGATTTGGATACAAACAGGCTATAATAACGATTTAGTTGATTACTATAAAAGAATTAAGAGTTACGGTGTTGCTTTAGAGTTGCGTTACTGATTTTAATGTTTGCCTGATTGCTGCGCCGAAAATTATGATAGTTTGTCTGGCATACTTAGTTGAATAAAATAAAAAATATTTTAACAAAAAATATTTTCAGTAAACTGCTGTTGTATTTTTTCTACTTCGTCTAAATTGCATATGAGCGCATTCACACAGTTTTTGTCGAGTACCTCACCCGCTAGCTCATTCAGTTTGTTTATTGCCTCTTCATTGCTCCAGGCTTTTTTATATGGACGTACGCTGGTCAAAGCATCGAAAATATCGGCTACAGCAACTATGCGTGCTTCTAGTGGGATGTCTTCACCTTTTTGTCCGTCTGGGTAACCATTGCCATTCATTTTTTCATGATGATGTTCGGTTATATTACGTAACATATCTTTATAATCAATATTACTTAAACCGAAATCTTCCAAAAGTTCATCAATGATTTCACGTCCTATGGTTACGTGTGTATCCATAATATTTTTTTCAGCTCCATTGAGCTTTCCAGGCTTTAATAAAATATTATCCGGAATACCAATTTTACCAATGTCATGTAGTGGGGAAAACATAAATATATGCTCAATATAACTATCATCAAGGTTATATTTACTGGCCAGTTCTTTTGCAATTATACGACTGTATCTAGACATTCTATCCAGATGACTACCGGTTTCCGGGTCACGCAAATGAGTTAATTTATTGGTTGTTTTTATAGCTGCAGATAGCGTTTTTATAGCTGTGATTTCATTAACAACCATTAATGAAATCATATGTGCATATACATCTATTTGTTGTAGGTTTTTTTCAGTGAATACATCTGTTTCATAGGAATTGAAAAATATAAACCCAATAAATACACCATTATTATACATAGGGAGTGTATAACTGGCCGCGTAACCCTGTCGTCCTATACGCTGAGTGTGTTGGTTTTTACTGTTTTCATAAGTAACTAAATTATTAATTACTCGAGGTAAACCTTGATCTAGCAAATACTTTAGCGAAGGCGCATTGTCCAGTGATGATTCGTAATGCTCTAGCGGTTTATCTTCATCGCTGCTGTGTAGATAAGTTTTTAATATGTTGGTTGCAGGGTCATATAAAGTAATGGCAATACGGCATACAAAAGGAAACTGAGCATTAAGTGATTTGTGAGTTGCTATTAGTTTATTTCGTAAAGATGATGTTTTGTGTATGTCTGTAAGTGAATTTATATGGTCAGTCATAGTACGCGACTTTTTGCGGGTTTAGGACATAATAATAGCTCAATATAGATATTTTTTTTATGACGCTCTAAATAATTAAAGCGTAAACATATTAAATTTCCCTTACATTAACTTTAGTCGAATTACTGATTTTGTACATTTAAAATATCAAGTGCAATGGCTTCGGCCGCTTTTATGCCATCTATGGCCGCTGATAAAATGCCACCCGCATAACCAGCACCTTCGCCCGTAGGGTATAATCCCGCCGTATTGATGCTTTGCATATCTTTGCTTCGCTTTATGCAAATGGGCGAGGAGGTACGTGTCTCTACGCCGGTTAATATGGCATCAGCCATTGCAAAGCCTTTTATTTTTTTATCAAAGGCGGGTATTGCTTCCCGAATTGCAGCTATTGCGAATTCTGGTAATGCCTTTGATAAGTCACCCAGTGTAACGCCTGGCTGATATGAGGGCGTTACACTAGCCAGTTCTGTTGATGGTTTATGTTGTAAAAAATCCCCAACTAACTGTGCTGGTGCGTGATAATTTGATCCACCAAGTTGATATGCTAGTTTTTCAAGTTTTCGTTGTAAGTCTATTCCTGCAAAGACGTGATCAGGATAATCCTGCTGCGGATCAATACCTACTACTATTGCAGCATTGGCATTGCGCTCCTGGCGCGAGTATTGCGACATACCATTGGTTACAACACCCCCATCTTCTGACGTGGCTGCAACTACCTGACCACCCGGACACATACAAAAACTATATACAGTACGACCATTGGGGCAGTGGTGTACCAGCTTATAATCTGCAGCACCTAATATTGGATTGCCGGCCTCTTCACCAAAACGTGCTTTGTCTATGACAGACTGGGGGTGTTCGATGCGAAAGCCAATGGAGAAGGGCTTTGCTTCAATATATACGCCTTGATCTAGTAGCATCTGGAAGCTGTCCCGTGCACTGTGGCCAATAGCTAAGACAATATGACGACTTAACAGGGTTTCTCCATTGCTCAATGTAACCCCGGTGATCTTGCCGTGCGATGCATCGTTGCTAGAAGGTTCACGGTGAATCGTATCGACTTTACTATTAAAGCGAATTTCACCACCCAGACTGATGATTTCTGCACGCATAGTTTGCACCATCTTAACCAGTTTGAAGGTACCGATGTGCGGCTTACTTATGCTTAATATTTCTTCAGGTGCGCCGGCTTTAACAAACTCGGTTAGTACCTTGCGGCCAAGATGATTTTTATCTTTAACCTGGCTGTATAATTTACCGTCAGAAAATGTACCTGCACCGCCTTCACCATATTGCACATTAGATTCTGTGTTGAGTTTGCCTTCACGCCACAACTTCCAGGTATCTTGAGTACGCTGCCTCACGTCCTGCCCACGTTCTAAAACAATAGGTTTAAGGCCCATTTGTGCCAGTACAAGTGCTGCAAGGATACCTGCCGGGCCAAATCCTATAACAATAGGGCGTTGCTGATCCCCCGTTGGAAAGTGGCCATCAGCTGTAGCGACAAACTTATAATTCGTGTCCGGGCTTATTCTGACGAATGATTGCCTGGAAAATTTCTCTAAAATGTTTTTTTCTATTGCAGCATTAAGAACGACATCTAGTTGATAGATTAATAAAATTTTAGACTTTTTACGCGCATCGTAGCTGCGTTTATAAACCGTGAAACGCTGTATGTCATCAAGGCTAATTTCAAGTGCATTCGCAATCGCATCCGCTATATCACCATCCTGATGATTAAGGGGTAGTTTGATCTCATTAACTCTTAACATGGCAAATTCACTTGGCGGGCATTTTGGGGTAATAATTAGGGGGTTATGGGGCCGCTAATTTTACCATAGCAATGCTCTGGCGGTGCATAAAGTTGAATCATTGCTTTATCGGCACTCTCTTTTAGCGCTATATAAATTAATCACTTAGCTGAATTTGTGACTACCTTCACTATATAAAATGCGGATTCGGATAAAATTAATAGCATCAAAATCAGTTACCCAGACGGAGCATTCAATGCGTTATTTTTCAGTACCTTTGGCTATTGCTCTATCGGTATTCAGCAGTGTCGTAAGCGCAGATGCGCTAGGCCTTTATGTAGGCGGTGGCATGTGGAACCATGATCCGGATGGCACGTTTGGTACAATGGGCGATGGCAGTATCGATACTAAATCGGATTTAGGCTACAGCGCAGACAGTGACATTTACTTATTTGCCGCAGTAGAGCACTTTATACCCATGGTACCCAACCTACGTGTTGAATCATCTTCACTAGAGCAGGTTGGCTCAGCTACATCGCTTACTTTTAATGGTGTTGCTGTATCTGGCGATTCTTTAACCGCTCTGGATACTATTGATACTATTGCTTACTGGCGTGTATTAGACAACTGGGTGAATTTTGACTTTGGTCTTAATGTGCGTAAGGTCGATGCAGATTTCAACATTGATGCTGAATCTATTTCAGTGTCTGAAACGATTCCAATGTTGTATTTAGCTGCGCAGTTTGACTTGCCTTTTACGGATATTTCGGTTGGTGCAGACATTAATCATATTAGCTACTCAGGTATTAAATATCAGGACGTACGATTGAGAGCATTATATGAAGTAGGCGTAATAGGTTTTGAAGCAGGCATCAAAACAACAAGCATCGAGTTTGATGACGTAGATAATGTTAATGCAGATTTAGAATTTACCGGTTTAATGGTCGGCGCATTTATGCATTTCTAAAACTCTAAATTGCAACTATCCTGCGTAATTGGCCTAGCAAATTACGCAGGATAGTTTACCAGCTAACTCGCTTATAAATAATTGCTAACTATTAGCTAGATTTAAAACCTCCTCATACCAAAGGGTCATATCCCGGCATCGCGGCTTCTGCTATAATTCGCGGCTTTATTTATTAGCAATGAGTTTACCTATGTTCCATTTAGGGTGTGAAAATCGAGTTTGTGTTCAAAATGAAGTGCTATCTGGTTTAACTGTAGCGCTAGCGCTGGTGCCTGAAGCAGTAGCCTTTGCTTTTGTTGCCGGTGTAGAACCATTGGTTGGACTATACGCTGCCTTTATGGTCGGTTTATTAGCATCTATTTTTGGTGGACGACCTGGAATGATTTCTGGCGCTACCGGTTCAATGGCCGTGGTAATGGTTGCCTTAGTAGCAAATCATGGTGTTGAATACTTGTTTGCCGCTGTTGTACTTGCCGGCTTAATCCAGATTCTCACCGGTATATTTAAGTTGGGTAAATTTATTCGCATAGTGCCTCACCCGGTAATGCTCGGCTTTGTAAATGGCCTGGCCATTGTGATATTTTTGGCTCAGCTACAACACTTTGAGGTTGAAGTTGATGGTGTTACGCAATGGATGACTGGTGAACCTATGATGATCTTTGCAGGGCTGACCATCTTGACCATGGCTATCATTCACTTCCTGCCCAAATTAACTACAGCAGTTCCAGCATCTCTTGCAGCGATTGTTGTTGTTTCGTTTATGGTGGTTGGTTTAAATATCGATACCAATACAGTGGGTGACTTAGCATCGATTGAAGGTGGCTTACCAGAGTTTCATATTCCCGACGTTGCTTTTACATTTGAAACCTTAAAAATTATTTTTCCTTATGCCTTTATTTTAGCCGCAATTGGTTTAATAGAATCACTGCTTACATTGACTCTAATCGATGAAGTTACCAATACACGAGGTCGCGGTAACCGGGAATGTGTAGGCCAGGGTATTGCAAATACTGCTACTGGATTCTTTGGTGGTATGGGTGGTTGTGCAATGATTGGTCAAAGTATGATTAATATAAGCTCTGGTGGTCATCAAAGACTGTCTGGTGTTTCTGCAGCATTATTCCTTCTGGCATTTATCATGTTCACATCAAGTCTGATTGAACAGATACCTATGGCGGCACTTGTGGGTGTTATGTTTATTGTTGTTATCGGTACATTTGAATGGTCGAGTCTTCGTATCTTCGGTAAAATACCCAGGCACGATGCATTCGTATTAGTATTAGTTTCCGGCGTTACCGTTGCAACAGATTTGGCTATGGCGGTTGTAGTAGGTGTTATTGTTGCTGCTCTTGTTTTTGCGTGGGAACATGCAAAACATATTAATGTGAAGTCATATATTGATGACAATGGTTCAAAGATATATGAACTTAATGGCCCATTATTTTTTGGATCTGTAAAAAACTTTCGTGAGTTATTTCAACCTGAAAATGATCCGGATGATGTTATTATTGAATTTCAAAATTCACGTGTAACCGATCATTCTGCAATTGAAGCTATCGATTCATTGGCTGAGCGATATATTAAAGCGGGCAAAAAATTACATTTACGTCACTTATCTCCCGAATGTACCACTTTACTAGATAAGGCAGGGGATCTGGTTGAAGTTAATCGAATGGAAGACCCTAACTATCATGTGGCGGATGATAAATTATCCTAAATAGTTAAACTAGTACTTTAAAAAAACCCGGATTTTTCCGGGTTTTTTTATGGGTTTAATAACTGCTAGGTATATGCGCTTGTATGTCTTTTACATTATGCCGCACTAGATTTTTATCAATGGCAGTAACAACAAACTTATTTGTTTCATGGCCTAAATTTTTTCTAAGATCGCCGAGAAACTTTGGCGGCGACATTAAAATCAATTTTTTAAATTCACCTTTGTTTCGAGCTGTATTTAAATGTTGCCCAAGGGATTTTGCAAAAACAGTTCTATCATTATCTCCGTGGGTATCATCTGTGCTAGTAAGGCTGGATTGCCTGCCTATTTTTTGTTGGTTACCAGTTAGTTGACTCTTATGACTCCTACTGGTGCTATGCGTAAAACCTTGTAACTCCTTGAGTGTTTTCTCTGTATCACTGTTTTCAACTTCAAAAATTTTTGCACGGCTACTTTCTGCAACTACGACCCATGTTTTAGACATTTATAAACTCCTACCGTTGATTTAACTTGCTCAATCACTTAGTGACTTGAGGTGAAAGCACCTACACTAATTGGTTGATTAGAATGAATGTGATAACCATGACCTCTCAATTAAATATTATTAATATTATTTATATATGTTGCTCTGCGAGCGTTTGATAATTCAAATTATTTATAGTTTTCATTACTTTATCTAATAGGTAATAAACTTCTAAATTATGGCTTAATACACACATTGTATGACTGGTTTTGTTTTTCCTAAGTCAATGAAATCTATGTCAAAATCACTTCGGCATATTACAAGATTACTGCATTGCAATTAGGTAATATTCTGTTATGTTGGTACATTAGAAATTAATGAATTAGACGAATGGTATTAAGGCTTACATGACTAAATCTGTTGGAGCGTCAGAAAAAATATTGTCAAAAACAACGTGTCCATACTGCGGTGTAGGTTGCGGGGTTATTGTTACCCGTGATCAAGCCGGGTATAAAGTGCGCGGAAATCCTGACCATCCTGCGAACTTGGGACGACTCTGTTCAAAGGGCGCGGCATTAGCGGAAACACTAGATGATGAGGGCAGGATGCTACATCCGCAAATAAATGGTATGCAGTCAAACTGGGATACTGCATTTGAGCTTATGGCCAGGCGTTTTCAAAGAATTATTACCGAGCATGGTCGCGATTCCGTTGCAATGTACGTCTCGGGACAATTACTCACTGAAGATTATTACGTTGCTAACAAACTAATGAAAGGTTTTATTGGCACTGCCAATATTGATACAAATTCCAGGCTCTGTATGTCGTCTGTGGTCGCGGCTCAAAAAAGGGCCTTTGGGTCAGATTCGGTACCATGTTGCTATGATGATATTGATCGTACGAACTTAATTGTACTCGTTGGTTCAAATACCGCCTGGTGTCACCCCGTTATTTTTCAACGTATTCGGCAGGCTCAGAAGAACAACCCAAATTTAGATGTTGTGGTAATCGATCCGCGTAAAACAGCAAGCTGTGATATTGCCAGCATGCACCTTGCTATTAATAGCGGAGCAGACGCATTACTTTTTAATGGCCTGCTAAAGTATTTAAATGATAAGGGTGAAGTTAATAAGCCATTTGTTGATAATTGTGTAGAAGGTGTTGATGCTGCTTTAAATGCTGCATATGACTCATCTGCCGAGATGCTTACTCTGGCTAAAAAATGTGGGCTTGAACTTGATCAGCTTGAGCGTTTTTACGCTTTATTTGCACGTAAAGAGAAAGTGCTTACTTTGTACTCGCAAGGGATAAATCAGAGTAGTTCAGGCACCGATAAAGTAAATTCTATTATTAACTGTCACTTGTTATCTGGGCGCATAGGTCGTCCGGGAATGGGTGCATTTTCACTTACCGGGCAACCCAATGCAATGGGTGGACGTGAAGTAGGCGGCCTTGCTAATCAGCTGGCGGCTCATATGGAGCTAGAAAACAAAGAGCACCGGCATTTAGTTCAACAGCACTGGCAGTCACCGCACATTGCCAGCAAAGCTGGATATAAAGCCGTCGATTTATTTGAAGCTATTTTAGATGACAAGGTGAAGGCGCTTTGGATAATAGGCACTAATCCAGCAGTGAGCATGCCTAACAATAATCGTGTTAAAGAAGCCTTGTCACATTGTGAATTTCTGGTTGTTCAAGATTGCATGCAAAATACAGATACTGCAGATCTTGCTCATGTGTTGTTACCCGCTTCAACCTGGGGGGAACGCAATGGAATGGTTACAAATTCTGAACGATGTATTTCTCGTCAACGTGCATTTCGCGAGCCACCGGGTGAAGCAATGGCAGACTGGCAAATCATGTCTAAATTTGCACAAACTATAGGTCATCATGATGCATTTAATTACGCATCATCCCGTGAAATTTTTAATGAATATGCAGCTTTAAGTGGCAAGGAGAATAATGGTACGCGTGATTTTGATATTTCAGCCTGCGCGAATCTGGATGACAAAGCTTATGAATCATTTGTGCCGTCCCAATGGCCAATTACCTTTAAAAACCCAGTAGGGACACCTCGTTTATTTGAAGATGGTCATTTTTTTACGCCTTCAGGTAAAGCACAAATGATTCCTATTACTCCACGGGCAGCAGTAAACCCAACGAGTGATAAGTACCCATTGATATTAAATACAGGGCGCATACGTGACCAATGGCACACTATGACGCGCACAGGAAAATCACCAACATTATCTACGCATTTTTCCGAAGCATTTGTTCAGTTAAACCCTAAGGATGCACAAAAATATAATATTCTTGAAGGTGGGTTAGTAAGTATCAGGAGTATATGGGGTGATGTAACAGTCCGCGCAATAATGACACAAGACATACCCGTGGGTATGGTGTTTTCGCCAATGCACTGGAATGATCAGTATGCCTCGAATGCATTAGTAGATTCAGTCGTTAACCCGGCCTGTGATCCTATATCGGGTCAACCAGAATTTAAGCATACCCCGGTTTCTATCACGCCTGTTAAAAAAGCATGGTATGGTTTTTTATTATCACGACGTCAGTTAAACTTATCAACACAGGACTATTGGAATCTCAATAAAGGTAATGGTCTGTGGCGTTATGAAATAGCGGGTAATGAAACCCCTAAGGTTTGGTCTGATAATGCACGTAATCTACTTTGCGCAAATGAAGATAATGTGTCCTGGATGGAGTACTTTGATCAATCTGTACAAACCTACCGTGCAGCACGACTAGTGGGAGATAAATTAGAAAGTTGTATTTTTATTAGCCCAAATCCACGGCTACCAGGTCGCGATTGGTTAATGGCATTATTTGCTAAAAAATCCTTGTCGGATAAAGAAAAAATGTTTTTACTGTCTGGCAGGTCAAACGATGCATCTGAAGATGCCGGTGCAAATATTTGCGCTTGTTTTGGTGTGGGTAAAAATACTATAGTTAAAGCTATTCAAGAAAAACATATCGATTCAGTGGAGGATATTGGTAAGGCATTACAAGCAGGGACAAATTGTGGTTCATGTATTCCTGAGTTAACAGCTTTATTAAAAGAAGCTAAAAAATCAGTGAGATAAAAATAAGAGCGATATGTATTAATGAAAACACTATTACTGGCCAGACATGCAAAATCAAACTGGGGTGATAAAAAGTATAGTGATTTTGATCGTCCATTAAACGAAGTTGGACAGCATGATGCACCAGCAATGGCCTTGTACTTGCAGAAATGTGGCTATCTTATCCATCAAATAATTAGTAGTGATGCCGTGCGTGCATTAAAAACAGCTGAAGAGTATAAAAACCATTTAACGCCAGAGCAAAATTTAATAACCCATCGTGATTTATATCTGGCATCAGCTCATACTATTGTAGATATTGTTTCTAAAATTTCACCTTCACATAGTTCAGTTATGATTGTTGGCCATAACCCTGGTATGTCTGAGGCGTTGAATTATTTTTGTAAAGAAAAGTTTGCTGATATGTCAGCATGCGGTGTGGGTATTGTTCAGTTTGAAGTATCAAGCTGGAAAGAAATTGCAGAAAGTAGTGGGGATATTCTGGGTTTTGAAAACCCTAAAACAATAAAAAGTCGCGTTGGTTGTTAGTTTTATTCTCTACTATCGTATACTGCCATTACAGTTTTCAGTTCTTCTGTCAGAGATATAATTTCTGCATCACTAAATTTCTCTAGTCCTTTTATGCTTTTTCCCGACTCTAATGTCACTATAATGGCATTTACCGAAGTGCAACCCATCGCACATATCATTTCAACTGCTTGGGCTACTTTTGCATCATTCATACTCATCATTAACTCCAAATTCTATTTTGTACTCGAAGTCTGCTTTGTATTATGTTGCAACCAGTTCTGAAATGTGGGGTGTGTTAAATACTGCTTTTCACTTATGTAACGCAGCACTTTGCTTAATCTATATAAACGAATGACAGATTCAATGCGTAATATTTCTTTGCCATCTGTATCAAAAAATACCAGAGAAGGCGCGAAGGTAAGATTTAGTTCTTCTGCCCATTTTTTTGCTGTTGTCTTTTTTCCCGTAGGCGTAATTAAAACAGCATCGCTATGGGTATTTACTTGTATGATGTCAAGATTTTTTAGTTGTTTAACAACTTCAGGTTGGTTAATAGTGTCACCGTGTAACACGTCACAGGCATGGCAGCGTGGATGTTCAAAGGAAACTAATAAGGGTTTTGTTTTCTTGTATCGGCTTAAATCAAGAGAGTCCTGTATGAATAGTTCATTGTCATTGAGTTCTTCAAGGCCGTAACTGAGAGCAGATTCTGCACGGGATAAATAATCTCTATATGATTCACGCTTATAATGTGCATCTGCGACATATTCTAAAGCGGCTCGAAATTGATATTTTGGTCGAAAGCCGGGTAGTTTAAGTGCAAGCTGGCCGCTGGTAGTATAAAACAACAAGGTCGGCGTGAAGTTCATGCGGCGATGCGAGGCGTAAGTCTTTTCAGTCCATTTACGATAATTGAAATCGGTAACAGTGCGTGCCCCGCGTACATCAATAGAAATAACGTTAAAATGTTTCTTTGTGTAATCTCTTATGCTTGGGTCACCCCATGTTCCTTCTAGCAGGGCTTTGCAGTAAGCACAGTCCTTACGGCCAAAATAAATAATCATGCCTTTTTTATTATCTCTTCGAGCTTCATCAAGGCTGTCATTTAAATCAAGGAAACTAAGGCTAAACCACTCAGGAATCTCAAGAGACTCTGTTAATGGTGAATCATTAAATAGAAGAGGGTCGCTTTCAGCAAAGCTTATGCTGCTTAATGAACAAAGTAATAATGTGAATAATTGAATGCGTAAATATTGTTTCATATTGTATTAATGCAAAAATAGCCTTATTTTCTTCGAAGTTTAACAATATAACGAGTTTAAAGGCTAATGTATTTGATCTAAATGAGGTTAACTGCTTTTATGTGCCTGCTGCATATAGTCATGGCTACGCATTTCTAGCAAACGGCTGACAGTGCGCTTAAATTCAAATTTCAGTTGATGGCCGGTGTATAGCTCTTCTGGTTGGCCATTAGCGCTAGCCAGCAGATTTACATTTCTATCATAAAACTCATCAATCATGTTAATAAAACGTTTGGCTTTATCGTTATGATTGTCGTCCATGATAGGGATATTGCTGACTAACACGGTATGGTATCGGCGTGCTATTTCTATATAGTCCGATGAGCCACGCTGATCACCACAAATAATTTCAAAATCTAGCCAGATAATGTCATTAGCATGGATTACGGTATCTATATGACGATAATTTATATGCACTCTATGCT